>Ga0310695_10000955_pt1 | contig 70955 bp, 60 predicted proteins | sample RumenRJG_04DNA_FD_203882 | JGI IMG/M metagenome (GOLD analysis project Ga0310695, IMG submission 203882) | Bovine rumen microbial communities from Lethbridge, Alberta, Canada - RJG_04 (v2) (version 2) | ecosystem: Host-associated > Mammals > Digestive system > Stomach > Rumen | place: Canada... | reverse complement strand
GTCTTTACCTCATGAGAATCGAGTGTACAGACAAAACAAAGAAAAAGCAGCCGCCTGAAAAATATCCCATTCTCAGGCGGTTGATTTGCAAAGAGGGTGAGCCATAACTGAATTATGACACACCCTCCTTTTCTTGTCTTCAATCCTGATTAAAGCGTTAGCCGCACTGGAAGTACTCGTTGACGAGTTGGGCGGTGCGCTTGGGATCGTGCTCGATGTCGTGGCGCAGGGTGCGGTCGTTGAACGAGCGCAACTCGGCGATGATGCCATCGATCATGTGGGCGCTGAACACACCGTGCTCCTCAAAGGCGGCACGCAACTTCTCCAGGCAGTCGGCACTGGCCACGCAACTGTCGGGCAGGCAGTCGAGTTCGTTGAGGCGGTCGGCGTTGGCTGCATCGTGGATGTTGACGTCAACGTAGGTCTTCTTGGCCAGTTCGAGGGCGTTCTCCATCTCGAAGCCGTGGCGGCAGGCTACGCACAGGCCGGCGAGCAACTGGTAGATGTCGGCCGAGCCGTCCGGCGAGCGCATCTCGACGGTCTGCTTCTGGGTCGTGTCAAAGTTGCTGGCGGGTTCCAGCGGATTGGCGATGCGGCACATGTCGGCGCCGGCAGTCCAGCCCAGGGGAACACGCACGAGCACCGAGCGGTTGCGGTCGCCCCAGCACACGTTGGTGGGAGCCTCCTGGTGGGGAACCAGGCGGAAGTAGGACATCGGGTTCTTGTTGCCGAAGGCGGTGATTGCGGGAGCCAGGTCCATCATACCGGCGATGGCCTTGCGGGCCTCGTCGCTCAGGACGCCCTTGTCGTTGAGCATCATGTTGCGGCCGTCCTTCATCATGCGCATGTGGATGTGCAGGCCCGATCCAGCCTTGCCCGTGGTGATCTTGGGGGCAAAGGTGACGTTCAGGTTGGCGCGGAAGGCCAGGTTGCGGATCACCCACTTGGCGACCATCAACTGATCGGCGGCGTCGAGCACGGGAACGGGCAGGAACTCGATCTCGTTCTGCTCATACACTACACCATCCTGCTCGAAATTGCCCACCTCACTGTGGCCATACTTGATCTGGCCACCGGCCTTGGCAATATAGTCCATGCAGCGCTGGCGGAAGTCGTTGGTCTTGGCATAGGGCATCGACTCGTGGTAACCGTGCTGGTCGCGGGCGGGGTAGAAGTCAACCGACGGGCGGATAACGTAGTACTCCAACTCTCCCATCGCATGATACTCCATGCCTGTGGTCTCGCGGAAGGCTTGAGCGGCCTTGCGCAGGGTGTTCTCGGGTGAACTCTCCAGCGGGTTGCCGTCCTTGTCAAAGAACGAGCACAGCATGCACAGGGTGGGAATCTCGGCAAACGGATCGAGGAACGCGGTGCTGAAGCGCGGCAGCACATACAGGTCGCTTGAACTTGCCTGGATGAAACTGAACAGGCTGGAGCCGTCCACGCGCTCACCACAAGAGAGGATCGTGCGCAGGTAGTCCTTGCTGCTGATGACAAAGTTCAAGGTTTTCAACTTGCCGTCACCACCGGGATACATGAAGTTGACCATGCGGATGTTGTTCTCCTCAATGTAGCGGATGATGTCGGCCTTGGTGAACTCGCGGGGTTCCTTCTGCAGGTAGGCCACTACCTGGTTGGCATTAAGAGCCAGAATTTCGTTTTCCAATTTCTTTTAAGTATTATCAGAAGCCGCCCATTCATTTTATCGCTGACATTCAGTTAATTACAGCCATAAAAGGGCAAGCGGGCCTCTTTGGTTAATTAATGGTTTACGTTCTACAGGCAAAGGTAATCATTTTTTTATAAGCAATAGTATTTTTCACAAAGTTTAATTGCCACTGGACATCAGTTTTCGAAAAAAACATGGTCATCGGGGACCGCCATCATGATTATTTCACTCGAATTCTTGGCCACATCATTTTTAATCATTAACTTTGATGTCAACAAGGACGACCAACATTACCGCGACATGAAAAATTATCTATTCTTGATAGCCTTGATGGTTATGGCTCTCTCAACGGCTGCGCAGGAATTGCCTCAATTCAGCCCTTACAACTATGACGGCTGGGAGTACAACAATCCTAACGTGGAATTGTCCACCACAGACATCGCGTCGGGCAACATTGCCCTCTATGTCGACAGCAGCAATCGGGCGCTGGCGCTCACGTCACCGCAGTTTGACTGCAGTGGCATCAACAGCATCGAGGCGCTGGTCAACTGGAACACGCCCACGTTCTACTTGAGCACCTTTGACCTGAGCAGGGCAGCACTGACCATGGTGATTGAAGACGAGGGCCACAATGCCATCGATTCGGTCACCTGCGTGCCCACGACACCCGACGTCAGCACCCACAAACTCACGCTCACGCTAGCGGTTCCCACCGGCCTGAGCAAGGCCCGGCTGCGCTTCATCTCGTGGCAGGCCAACGTGGACAGTTTCGGGGCCGTTAGGAAAGTCAGCCTCACGGCTGCCACAACGCCCGTCGACATGCTGCCCGGGGACCTGAACGGTAATGGCAAACTCGACATCAGTGACGTCACCGCACTGATCGACTTCATCCTGGCGGGGTCGGAATTGGCAACACAGCCCGCAGCCGATGTGGATGGCAACGGCTCCATCTCGATCAGCGACGTCACCGCCCTCATCGACTCGATACTATCGGGCAACAAGAATTCTTGACATGCTCGCTTCAACGGCGGTAACGCAAGCCGTAGAGCAGAACCACCACGAAGCACAGGAAGGGGACCGCAAACGAGGCATTGACGGCGGGCAACCACTGCACGTTGCTGTCGATGATCATCGCCTGCACGGCGGGCAGCACGCTGCCGCCCAGGATGGCCATAATCAAGCCTGCGGAACCTAACTCGGCATCATGGCCCACCTCACCCAGTGCGATACCATAGATGGTGGGGAACATCAGGCTCATGCACGCCGACACGGCGACCAGACAGCACATGCCAGTGCGGCCGCCCACCAGGATGACGCCCAGCAGCAGCAACAGGGCCACGGCGGCAAAGAAGGCCATCAGGCGGCCCGGCTTGATGTATTTCATCAGGTAGATGTTGACAAACCTCATCAGGCAGAAGATGACCATCGCCACGATGTTGTAACGCTGCGACATGACCTCGGCGGCCTGTTCGCTCATCCCCTCGGCCATAAAGACGCGTGTACCATACTGGATGATGAACGTCCAGCAGGTGATCTGGGCGCCGACATAGAAGAACTGGGCCAGCACGCCATAACGATAGGCCCGGTTGGCCCACAGGCGCTTCACGACGGTCAACAGGGGCTCACGACGGTCACTGGCGGCCTGGCGCACCGTGGGAACGCGCACGGCCAGCAATACGGCCAGCAAGGCCAGGATGACCACGCTCAATAGCACATAGGGTTGCACCAGCACGCTCAGGTCGCTCTGCTTCAACGCCTCGAAGCGGGCATCGTCGAGCAGGGCCCGCTGTGCGGTATCCAGCGGGGAAAGCCTCGCCTGGATGAAATTCATCGCGACAAACATGCCTGCCAGCGAGCCGATGGGGTTGAACGACTGGGCCAGGTTGAGGCGGCGGGTGGCGGTTTCACGGTCGCCCATCAACAGGATATAGGGGTTGCAACTGGTCTCAAGGAACGACAGGCCGCACGTCAGGATGAAGTAGGCGACCAGGAACGGGGCAAAACTGCCCAGGGCCTTGGCAGGCAAGAACAACAGCACGCCCAGGGCATAGAGGGCCAGTCCCACCAGCACACCGCTCTTGAATGAGTGGCGGCGGATGAACAGAGCCGCCGGCAAGGCCATACAGAAGTAGCCCCCGTAGAAGGCCACCTGGACCAGCGTGCCATCGGTCACGCTCATGCGGAAAATCTTGGAGAAGGCCTTCACCATCGGGTTGGTGATGTCGTTGGCAAAGCCCCACAGGGCAAAGCAACAGGTCACCACAATGAAGGGCAGCACATAACTCACACCCTCACGGGTCACCAGCAGGCGGGATTTCTTTTCTTTATCGGTTGTCATATTGTATCAATTATTTCAAACAACTTGGACAACAGGTACAACATAAAAAAGGGTTGTTATGGTTGTCGTCAGTTGTTCCGGTTATTTGATTATTTTTCAATCATTCTTTTATAGTATAAACATTAAAACGACATGTATCCATTTCCGACTTTGATGACACCACAAAGAAAGATAAGAATACAGTTGGTGTATAGATTTTATCTCCCTTGATGATTACAGGCTCATGTTCGTTCCAAGGAAATGTGTGCTTCCATCCATTCGTTTTATTGATAACTACCTTATCTCTATTATCAAAAAGCCAATTAAATAATCTAGTTATCTTATATCCTAAGACATAATTGTCAGTTAAATCAATAAAATTAATAGGTGCCGTAGTTTCATGTACCCAAGTCTCTTTTGTACGAGGATAATATACTGTTTTAGTAGTCGTCCTCATTCCTCCACTACTCTGCCAGAGAGAAAACAGGGTGTCTTGTATTTCATTGTCCAGTTCTGTGAATCTTACGGTATTAGGCTCTTTTACAACCGAAGAACGAGAACACTTAAAGGCGATTACACCAATAATCAGAATACCAATCAAAAGCAAAACCTTTTTCATAAACTTTTCACTTTCCTAACTTGAAGATGCGTTCCATCAGTTGCCACTTGGCAGTTGAGGGGGCGTTAGGGTCGCAGCCCTGGAACTGGGCCACATAGGCCTCCCACTCGGCTTGTCGGGGCAGTCCTGCCAGGCGGGCATTGTCGGCCTCCCAGTCAAACTCGTCGGTCGTGTCACAGATCATGAACAGGCGGTTGCCCAGCAGGTAGATCTGCATGTCTAGGATGCCCACACTGCGGATGCCCTCCTCAATCTCGGGCCACACATGGGCGTGGGCCTCTACATATTTCTCAATCATCTCGCGGTCGTCCCGCAGTTCAAGTGTTTGACAATATCGTTTCATAGTTTTAAGTTTTAAGTAATGTTAGTATCGCCTGGAAAAACTCCTCACTCATAACTCATCACTTCTAACTCAAAAAGTTACATTCCTCCGCGGCGGATGGTCAACGTGATGGCTCCCTCGGGGAAATGGTCACGGTCACGGCACACGAGCGCCAGATAGCCGCCTCCACCGGCACCGGGCATCTTCCAGGCCAGCACACCGTCCATGGCACTATAGCGGTCGATGTAGTCCTGCACGCCAGGCTGTATCATGGCCGGGAACATGGCCACCTGGGCCTCAAAGGAGGCCTTGTAACCAGCGGCGAACTCGTCAAGATCCATCTGCTGGATGCCGTCCCAGCAGCGGTCAGCAGCTGCGGCAAGCGCTCTGACCTTGGCGGGAGTGATGTCCTTGCCCTCGACCACGCTGCAGCCGGGGCGGCGAGGAAACATGGGTATCATGCACAGGTGGTCCTCGAGCCAGCCCAGCAGGGCGGCGTCTTGGGTATATTCAATCTTCTCGGGCCAGAAGGCTCCATTATAATAATGACGGGCAAGGCCAGGGACGCAGATGCCAATAGCGTCCTGAGCCCCGCTCACAATGCCGTCGCTGCGCTCAGGGTCGTTCTCGAGGCAGAAGACCAGGCGCGCCAGCATCTCGGGGTCCATACTGGGCAACTGGTAGGGCCACACGCGCCTGATGGTGTTGCGCGTGCTCGTGGACAGGCCGCAACGCTCCCTGATCTCGAACGTGGGCTCCAGCGAGATGGTTAATGCCCAGCCCGGCGCATGACACGATACATAGGGCTGGTCGATCCACGTGCCCGCCAGGTCCAAGCGGGTGGGCAATTGACTCAAGGCCTGCTTCAGGGCCGTGCTGCTGCGTGCCGCCAAGCCTTCGCCTGGCACGCGCTTGAGCACGATGTAGTCCATGCCCCGCTGGCGGCACAAATCGCGCTTGTCCTCGCGGTCGCCGTCCTCGTTGACCACCAGGCAGTCGGGATGCACGATATCGAGGGTGGGCAGGAAGTCCAGGAAGCCGTTGCCCTGGTTGATATAGGCCTCCTTGACATAGCGGATGGCGCGCACCATGAACAGGCGTTCCTGCTCACTGTACATCGTCTTGTGCCCCTTGAGGGCCTCGATGGTCTTGTCGCTGCCGATGCCCACATACAGGTCGCCATACTGCGAGGCCTGCTTGAAAAACTCCACATGACCCGAGTGCAGCAGGTCGTAGCAGCCCGATACAAACACTTTCTTATTACTCATTGACCTGTCATTGATTAACGGTTTGAGCCACAAAGGTACAACTTCCATCCCACAATTCCATCGACATCATCAGGATTTTGCAGGCAATCATTTGCATTTGTGGCAAAAAAGGTCTAACTTTGTAACCAGCAAATACAACCAACAGAAATAAAACAAAAACACTATGTACACTCAAGAGAACGGATTCTACATCGCCCACGGGCCCAACGGCCCCATCAGCATCCTGGGCAACATGGCCAACCGCCACGGCCTCATCGCCGGCGCCACGGGAACGGGCAAGACGGTGACCCTGCAGGTCATTGCCGAGAGTTTCTGCAAGGCCGGTGTGCCTTGCTTCATGGCCGACATGAAGGGTGACCTCTCGGGCGTGAGCCAGCCCGGCAAACTGTCCAGTTTCATCGAGAAGCGCCTGCCCGAGTTCGGCATCGACCAGGACAGCCTCACGTTTGAGGGCTGCCCGGTCAGGTTCTATGACGTCTATGGCGAGCAGGGCATCTCCATGCGCTCGACCATCGGCGAGATGGGTCCCGACCTGATGGCACGCATCATGGGACTGAACGAGACCCAGACGGGCGTGCTCAATATCCTGTACCGCATCCTTGACGAGAAGGGCATCTTGCTCGACGACCTCAAGGACCTGCGCAGCGCCCTGGACTGGCTCTCCCGTCACGCCAAGGAGTACACCACCCAGTATGGCAACGTGTCCACTGCCAGCATCGGCGCCATCCAGCGCTCGCTGCTGCAACTCGAGAACCAGGGAGCCGACAAGTTCTTCGGCATCCCGTCATTTGACATCATGGATCTGCTGGCCACACGCGACGGCAAGGGCGTGCTGAGCGTTCTCGCCGCCGACAAGTTGATGCTGCAGCCCAAACTGTACTCGACCTTCCTGCTGTGGCTGCTCAGCGAACTCTACACTACTTTGCCCGAGGTGGGCGACCTGGAGAAGCCGCGTCTGGTCTTCTTCTTTGACGAGGCCCACATGCTGTTTGAGGACACGAGCAAGGCCCTCACCGACAAGATCGAGCAAGTGATTCGCCTCATCCGCAGCAAGGGCGTGGGCATCTTCTTCATCTCGCAGTTGCCCACCGACATTCCCGACGTGATTCTGGGCCAGTTGGGCAACCGCGTTCAACATGCCCTGCGAGCCTACACGCCACGCGACCAGAAGGCCATCAAGGCCGCTGCCGAGACCTTCCGCACCAATCCCGCCTTCAAGACCGACGAGGCCATCCTGGGCCTTGAAACCGGCGAGGCGCTGGTGTCCTTCCTCGACGAGAAGGGCGCACCCAGCGTGGTCGAGCGCGCCAAGGTGCTCTTCCCCTTGAGCCAGATCGGCGCCATCACCGAGGGGCAACGCCTCGATATCATGAACGCCAACGGCGACATCAACGCCAAGTACAAGCAGGCAGGCGAGAGGGAGAGCGCATTTGAGGTGTTTGCCCGCCAGGCCGAGGCCGACGCCCAGGCCGCCGAGGAGGCCGCCACAGCCAAGGAAGCCGAGAAAGCAGAGAAATCCAGGAAGAAGGAGAAAACCATCTGGGACAAGGTCTGGAAAGCCGTCGTGACCGCCATCACGGGAACGCTGGCCACCATCCTGGGCAAAACCGTGTCCGACACCATCACGGGCAAGAAGGGCAAGGGCACCAGCGCCAAGGACGCCGCCGGACGCGCTGTCAAGAACGCCACCAGTGCCGCCACCCGTCAAATCGTGCGCGACATCCTGGGCAACGCTACCAAGTGACCGCCCAGCCCATCACAACAGGACAATCATTAACCCTGATATCAAGGCTACCGGCCCGAGGCGTGGATTACTGCCTCGGGCCGGTGCTTTGCTTAGTAATAGGTTTGTTCTCTTGTTGACCTAGTGCTCAGTATGGTCTTCTTCTTTACGCTTAAGTGCTTTGTCTGGTTGTTATTTCTTGTCGTCACTCACAAGGCTTGCCGGCTGCTCGATAGCAATGGTCTGTTTTTATCAATTGGTATGGTTTGTTTTTCTTTTAATTAATGTGCGGCAAAAGTCGTTTTTTTAAGTGTGTTCCGCAACCGGCAAAGCCTGACGAGTGAATTAACATTATTATTACTATCATTTATTTTAAAGGTCCGAACTGCTCAAAGCGGCCATCGTTGTAGAACACCAGGATATTGACCACGCGCCGGGCATCGGTTGATGCAGGACCACGGGAAGCGCCTCGTGCCGTCGCGCTGCTGCGCATGATACTCTGGATGGTCTCGCTCATCGAGGGCGCAGCCTTGACGCGCTGCGACGGCTTGGAGGCGGGCTGATAGCCCTGAGGCTCGTCGTCGTCAAACGTGATGGCACGTTGCCCCGAGTCATCGATAAAGGTTTCGGGCAGGGTAGCGGCATCTGACATTTTGTCATCCGCCCGGCTAGCGCCCGACTCGCTCATCAACATCTCCCCATCGCCAAACATGAGCCACATCACGTTCAAGGAAGGATACGCACGATGTATCTTGCCGATCACCTCATCGCTCACTTTCTTGTTGCGGCCATTGAGCAACTGCGAAAGCGTCGGGCGAGGAATCTCGCAGGTGTCTGCAAACTGGGAATTGGATATCCCTGTCTGCTCAAGAAACATTTTTAATCTCGTTACAATATCCATTTAAGAACAATTTTTAGTACGCGCTCAAGTGCGTGAGAATCTCAAAAATTGGTACAGAAAAATATCTGGCCCAGTACTGCGTCTCGCAAAACCTGTCGAAAACGCCCCGAAAACCGAAAATCGCCTGTTTGCGTTTTTTAATTTTGGGATTGCAAATTTAGAACGAATAATTGAAACCACCAAATTTAAAAACGAAAATTTTAAAATTTACAATTCAACTTTCCAAAAAATGACAATTTTTAGAGAATCCCAAAAGTAAACAAGATTACTTAAACTATTACTTTAGAGTACATATGTAACATGATTTATATCAGTGATTTAATAACTACGATTTACTAATATCACTACCATCGCGTCGAATATCACCAAAACATACAGCAGTACTAGAAGAATTTAATGTAATTTGCTCATTTTGAGGTAATTGTAGCCTATGCAAATAATTGTTAATGGGTAAATTTGGTGAATTTGTAAACTTTATGGGCGTAAATTCTCATTTTTTAAGCGACCAGCACAATTGCAAACCGCTTTTCCTGGCCTCAAATCGGCTGTTTCATTCCCCACCCTTATGTTTTAAAACGCAAACAAGAGATGGTTTTCAAAGGCGAATTACCCGTTGGTAAAATACCATTTTTTGGTTTTCTGACTGCTCAACTCGATTTCCTTGCGATTTTTTTCAGCATACCCTAAATCTGGTCGAAATTCTACATTTTGAGCGATTCTAGCGCGACAAGTAACTTGTCATTTATTGACAAGTTATACTATAAACAATACACTCTCATCATTTTTTATTGACTGATTATCGCGACTTTTTTACCCGTTGGAAAAGTTGATTTTATGGCATTTTTGGGCATTTTGGCCGTGAAATTGGCCAATAGAGCAAAAAACGGCCAAAATCTGACATTTTGACCAATTTTCAGTACCTGTTCCCGCTTCCCGCTCACAACCTATCTCGCCCACCCTACAAGCACTTAGCCCCCAAAATGGGCCGACGGCGATAGGAAGATTTCTATGATTTTTCACCCTGCTCTGGCTCCCATGTGAAGAGGTGAACGGGATGGTTTCAGTGATTTTTCTGACACAAAAACGGAGTCAAATTCAAGAATTCACCTTTTATACCCCACCCAACCGCCTAGAAAAACCTGACACGGGATAGCAAAAAAGGGTGTGCTTCCCGCAGCGGAAACACACCCGATGATGATCAAAACATGACAGGTTTCTCTAACCTTCAAGTTCTGGTTTAAGAAATTTGGCAGTGACCGATTGGGTCGATTGGGCGACCACCTCGGGGGTGCCACAGGCGACGAGTTGCCCACCTGCTCGCCCACCCTCGGGCCCCATGTCGATGATGTAATCGGCACACTTGATTACGTCAAGATTATGCTCGATGACGATAACAGTGTTGCCCTTATCGACAAGACGGTTGAGCACCCCGAGCAGCACCTTGATGTCCTCGAAGTGGAGACCGGTCGTCGGCTCGTCCAGGATATAGACCGTCTTGCCGGTGTCCTTCTTGGCCAGTTCACAGGCCAACTTCACGCGCTGGCACTCGCCACCCGACAGGGTGCTGGAAGGCTGTCCCAACTTGATGTAACCGAGTCCCACATCCTGGAGCACCTTGATTTTCCTTAATATCGACGGAACGGCGTCAAAGAACTCCACCGCCTGGTTGATGGTCATGTCGAGCACGTCGGCGATGGACTTGCCCTTGAACTTTACCTCGAGCGTCTCACGGTTGTAGCGCTTGCCGCCACACTCCTGGCAGGGAACTAGCACGTCGGGCAGGAAGTTCATCTCCACCGCCTTGTAGCCATTACCGCCACAGGCCTCACAACGCCCGCCGCCCGTGTTGAACGAGAAGCGGCCCGGCTTGTAGGCCCTGATCTTGGATTCGGGCAGGTTGACAAACAGGTTGCGGATGTCGGTGAACACGCCGGTATAGGTGGCGGCGTTGGAACGCGGCGTGCGGCCCAGCGGTGCCTGATCGACGGTGACCACCTTGTCCACATACTCAATTCCCTGAAGGCTGTCATAGGGCATCGGGGCCGTGCGCGAGCGGTAAAACCGCTGGCTCAGGATGGGCTGCAGGGTGGCATTGATCAGGGTTGACTTGCCACTGCCGCTCACGCCCGTGACACAGATGAAGCGTCCCAGCGGCAACTCCACATCGACGCCCTTGAGGTTATTGCCGCGGCATCCCTTGAGGACCAGGCTCTTGCCATTGCCCGCACGGCGCTGTCGTGGCACCTCGATGGCGCGGGTGCCGTTCAGGTAGTCGGCCGTCAGCGTGTGCTGCCGCAACAATTCCTGCGGTGTGCCGGCAAACACGACGTTGCCGCCCTTGCGACCCGCCAGCGGACCGATATCGATCACATAGTCGGCCTGCAGCATCATCTCCTTGTCGTGCTCGACCACCAGGATGGTGTTGCCGTCGTCACGCAGGGTCTTCAACGAGTCGATGAGCCGCTGGTTGTCGCGCTGGTGAAGGCCGATGGAGGGTTCGTCCAGGATATACAGCACATTGACCAGCCGCGACCCGATCTGGGTGGCTAGCCTGATGCGCTGGCTCTCGCCGCCCGACAGCGAGGCCGAGTTGCGGTTGAGCGACATGTAGTCCAGGCCCACCTCGAGCAGGAAGTTGAGCCTTGAACTGATTTCCTTGACGATTTCGCGCGCGATTTCCCACTGGGTGGGTGTCACGTGATTGTGGAGGTCTTCAATCCAGTCCCGCAACTCGTTGATGTCCATGGCAGCCAGTTGGGCAATATTCTTGCCGTTGAGCCTGTAGTGCAGCGCCTCGCGGTTGAGGCGGGCACCGTTGCACTCGGGGCACACCGCGCGCGAGAAGAACTGCCCGGCCCACTTCTGGGCCGCGCTGGTCGCGGTGTCGTCCTGCTGCATCTCGATATACTTCACCAGTCCGTCAAAGGTCAGGAAGTAATTGCTCGTGCTCATCGTCTCGGTGCGCAGGCTCAAGCGCTCGTCGGTACCGTTGAGGATGTCATCGAGCGCCTCCTCGGGCAACTCGTTCAAGGGTGTGTCGAGCGTGCAGCCATATTTTTCACAGATGGCCGCGATCTGCCAGAAGATCTGCACATTCTTGTATTTTCCCAGCGGCAGGATGCCGCCGCCCTTGATACTCAGCGTCATGTCGGGCATGATCTTGTCACGGTCAATGATGTTGACATAGCCCAGTCCCTTGCAATGAGGGCAAGCGCCCTGCGGGGAGTTGAACGAGAAATTGTGCGGAGCCGGTTCCAGGTAGGACAGTCCCGTGGCAGGGTCCATGAGCGAGCGGCTGTAGTAGCCCACCTCACCGGTCTCGGCGTCGAGGATCATGAGTTGTCCATTTCCCTGCTTGAAGGCCAGGTCGGCCGTGTCGGCCAGCCGCTTGAGGTCCTTATCGGCCACCTTGAGGCGGTCAACGACCAGTTCCACCGTGTGGTTGACATAGCGGTCGAGTTTCATCCCGAAGGTGATTTCCCGCAACGCGCCATCGACCCTGACATTGATATACCCTTTCTTGCGCAGGTTCTCGAACAGGTCCTTGTAGTGTCCCTTGCGGTTCTTCACCAGCGGGGCCAGGATGTAGATGCGGTGTCCATTGTACCGCTCCTGAATCAGGCTGAGGATTTTGTCGGTAGTATATTTGACCATCCGTTCGCCGGACAGATAGGAATAGGCGTCGGCAGCGCGGGCATAGAGCAACCTGAGGTAATCATAGACCTCGGTCGTCGTGCCCACGGTACTGCGCGGATTGCGGTTGACGGTCTTCTGCCCTATCGAGATGACGGGGCACAGTCCCGAAATCTTATCGACATTGGGCCGCTCGAGCATGCCCAGCATGTTGCGGGCATAGGATGAAAACGTCTCCAGATAACGGCGTTGTCCCTCGGCAAACACCGTGTCAAAGGCCAGCGACGACTTGCCGCTGCCACTCAGGCCCGTGATGACCGTGAGCCTGTAGTGGGGAATCTCCACATCGATGTCCTTGAGGTTATGCACCTTGGCGCCCAGTACCTCGACACTCTCTATTTCCTTCCCGTTTAGTTTCATGATTCAGTTTTTCGGTCGTCTATATGATTTGTGGCGGATGCCAACCATTTCTCTGTGAACTAATCAACCACCCATTCCTTGCTGTAGGCGGTAAAGGTGCGCTTGCTGCGATACAGGTCGCTGGACTTGGGAATGCGCACCTTGTAGGTCTTGCCGCTGGCGTTGGTCAACTTGGTGGAACGTATCCAGGGGTTGGCCTCACGCAACTGCGCATAGGTAATGCCCTTGTCACGAGCCCAATCGATCCAACTGGGCACCGCGCCGGTCACGTCAACCGTGGTATAACCCACCGGCTGGTAGAGGTTCTTGCGCGAGAAGCGGTAGCCATAGCGCTTGGGGGATTCCATCACCAGTTTGTAGGCAATGATGCGGAAGACATAGCGGGACGTCTCCTGCACCAGGTACAGGTCGAAGGAGTTATCCACCCGCTGGCGCGACAACTCGGTCGCAATCTTCTGCATACCAGCGTTATAACTGGCGGCCACCGTGGGCCAGTGGCCATATTTCTTGTAGGCGGCCTTGAGGTACTTGCAGGCTGCGACGGTCGATTTCTCGGGATCAAAGCGCTCGTCCACCTCATCGCCCACCTCCAGGCCGTAGTCACGCGCCGTCCCCGCCAGCAGTTGCCACATGCCGGCAGCCTTGGCGCTGGAGTAGGCGTTATAGTCCATCGAACTCTCGGTGACGGCCAGGTAGAGGAAATCCTGGGGAACGCCCTGCTCCTTCAAGATGCGGGACAGTGCGGGAAAGTACCTGTTGGCCCGCTTGAAGCACAGTTCGGTCGTCGTCTGGCCATAGATGATACCTGTCAATTCCCGGTCGAGGCGCTCGATCATGTCCAGACGGTCAAAAGTCACCTTCTCGCCGGCAAAGGTCACACTCGTGGGGATGTCGGGGCTCGCCGTCGTGCTGAACACCGGCGATGCGCTGCTGGCGCCCGACTTGCTGTATTCGCGCTTGAGTTGGGCCTGCATTGTGACCGTCGAGGCCATGAGCAGCGCCACCATCAATAATATTTTCTTCATATTGTGTTATACTCTTTCTCTTGCAGATTCTCTTATCGACAAATTGCGGCGATTGCCGCAATTTGTTTGATTAATAGCCTCCCGTGTCGATGGTGCCGGTACCTGTACCGGAGCCCTCACCCTTCTTGTAACGCAAGATGGTGATGTCGCCACGCTTCTTGTATTTCACTCCATCGCTACCCAGGGCCGTCACCACATAGTAATAGACGCCCGTGTCCACGAGCCGCCCATGATAGGTGCCGTCCCATCCGCTGCCGGGATCGGTGAACTCACACACCAGGTTGCCCCAGCGGTTGAAGATCCAGCAGTGGAACTCGACAAGCGACTTGTAGGAAACCTTCCAGATGTCGTTGACGCCCTCGGTGGAACCAGGGGAGAAGATGTTGGGGCAGACGAGTTCGCTCTCGCTCACGGTCACGGTATAGGTCTCGCCGTAGTACTCGCAGGTGCCATCGGCATTGGCCACCCTGTAGCGCACATAGTAGGTGCCCGCCTCGGTAAAGGTCTGGTCCAACTCGTCCTGATTGAACTGCAGGGTGACGTTTTCAAATTCGGGGTCGCTGGCAAATTCCCACACGCGATAGACCACCGCATCGGTAGGATAGCCCGTGAACACGATGTGGACCGGTGCCGAGCCGCCCAGGCCGTTGTCAATACCCTTCTCGTTGTTGTTGCCACGCAACTCCTGCACGGCACTCGAGCCGCAGTTGACGGCCTGGGTGTAGAAGTAGTCGCTCTGGGCGCCTTCCTCGAGACCCCACTCCTCCAGGAAGCGGTCTCCCGTCATCAGGAACTCGGTGTTGCACAACGGGGGGTCTATCGCTACGCTCTGATCCAGAGCCGGAAAGGTCTCGACGACCTCATTTTCCTGCCAGTGGGTACTGTCGTCCCACACCAGAGTGTTGTAAGTCAGTTTAATCTCGCGGTCCAGTATCTGGCGGCGGCCGTCGATCGTGTAATAGGGGATGGCGTCGGCATGGCCGTCAACACGGAAAGAAATCAGGCTGCAAGGCGACTCGTTGTTGAAAAACAGGTCGTTCAACTCCAGGTAGTAGTCGGCATAGTTCACCACCCAGCAATAGAAGGGGGTGGTGCCTTCGGTAATGATATAGCCCTTGTTGGGGATCACCTGGTCAAGGGTTGTGGTCATGCCCTCATGGCGTACGGCCACATCCTCGGGATAGCCGCCCCCACGCGAGTCATAGGTCTGCCAGTGCACCACGTCGCCCGTGGTGGCAGTATAGGTCATCCCTACCCCCTCGGTATCATACACGACATAGATCTTGTTTAGGCTGGTATGGTTATCCGACAGGTTGATCACTATGGGCTCATGCTCTCCCACACTGGTAAACGACACCTGGCCGCTCGCCGACAACAAAGCCAGCGCGGCTGCCATGAGCGTAATCAATCTCTTGTTCATAGTGCGCACTTGATATTTCTTTTTTACATTATATATAACGTCACAACTCCCTTGCTTATTGCCACGGCAACGCGCTTTCTTGTGCATCGGCACCTCTTTAATAAAGCACACACCACGAGTCGGGGGACCATGTCCCGCTCGTGATGTGGTGCTATTGCTATCATGTTAAGTGGGGTGCTTAGCGCTGGCGCGTTCCTCCTCGATGGTTACGGCTGATTGCTGTGTCTGATTTATTGATCACATCCCACTTGGTCTTCTGGGGATAGTCCACCCTGCCCGAACCGCTCGGGGCTGTCTGGGTGTCACTGCTGCCAGGGCGGGTATAGGTCGTGCCGGTCGATGGGCGGGTAACGGTCGTGCTGGCGGGGCGGGTAACGGTTCCCGAAGGCTGACTCGTTCCAGGCGTGTTCACCTGCTCGGTCCCGGTTCCTGCATTCACCTTGCTATCATTCGAGCCCTTGTCTGTACGGCCAAAAGCCAAAAACAGGACCGTAACGACCAGGGCGGCCAATGCGGCAATGACGATATAGTTAATCGTGCGGCGCCTACTCTCGGTAGCAGCCTTTTTCTCTCTACTGCTCATGTTATCTGCCACAATCATATGTTTTTAGGTTCAACAATTCGGGAATGAATCAGTTATGCAGACATATATAGCATTTTAATTCATGAAGGCCTCGCTAGTGCTCGTTTTTCAAATCCGGGCACTCGAAAAAACTATTGTTTTCGGTAATATTTGGGCAATTATTAAAATTTCGACATACCATTATCAAATCAGCCATAGTGCCTTCTCTAAAAAACATGCTGAACCTCACAATGAATGCCACACGGAATCTCATTTGAAGAGTTATATTTTGCCACAAGCGGGATTATTTGTAATTTTGCATAATAGTCAATACACATTATATATAATAATAAACATGGAACAGAATGACGAAATGATAAACGGCATGCCGCGGCGCGAGCGGGCCGTGATGTATAAGCGCACCAACAACTGCTGCCAGGCCGTGCTGCTGGCCTATGCGCCCGAACTGGAACTGCCCGAGGAGCGGCTGCTGGCAATGGGAGCCTGCTTCGGTAGCGGCATGGGAAGCATGGACGAGACCTGCGGCGCCCTGTGCGGGGCCCAGATGGTGCAAGGGCTGTTGAAGTTTGACGGGCGGCGCCTCAACCCGCAGGCCAGCCAGTTGAGGGCCGAGTTTGAACAGCGCTGCGGCGCCACTCGCTGCAAGGACCTGAAGGGCGTCGGCACTGACCGCGGCCCGTTGTGCTCGTGTGAAGACTGCGTGCGCCATGCCGTCGAGATACTGGAAGAGACCTGCTGAGTCCCTCCTGCCTATCCCTGCTTATAGCGCATTAAAAAACACAAAAAAACTACACTAAAACATAGCGGTAGATTGGCGAAATTTCAGTAATTTTGCAGTCCAATAAACGAGAGATATTTTCAGTAGACATTTATAACTAACTATCAAACATATAGATACTAATCATGGGATGGTTTTCATTCACTCAAGAAATCGCTGTCGATTTAGGAACAGCCAACACCATTATCATCCATAATGACCGCATCGTCATCGACGAGCCGTCGGTCGTGGCCCTGGATTCCAAGACCAACAAGCCCATCGCCGTGGGTGAGCGCGCCCGCGAGATGCACGGCAAGGTGCACGAGGGCATCCGCACCGTGAGGCCCCTGAGCGACGGTGTGATTGCCGACTTCAATGCCGCCGAGCACATGATACGCGGCATGATCAAGAAGGTGAGCGCCAAGAACCACTGGTTCTCCCCCTCGCTGCGCATGGTCGTGTGTGTCCCCTCGGGCTCGACCGAGGTCGAGATCCGCGCCGTGCGCGACTCGAGTGAGCACGCCGGTGGCCGCGACGTCTATATGATCTACGAGCCCATGGCAGCCGCCCTGGGTATCGGCCTTGACGTGCTGGCACCCGAGGGCAACATGATTGTTGACATTGGTGGCGGTACGACCGAGATCGCCGTCATCTCGCTGGGTGGCATCGTGAGCAACAAGAGCATCCGCACCGCTGGTGACGACCTGACCGAGGACATCCAGGAGCACATGCGCCGCGCCCACAACGTGCGCGTGGGTGAGCGCACTGCCGAGGCCATCAAGATCAACGTCGGCTCGGCATTGACCGACCTGGGCCCCGACGCCCCCGAGGACTTCATCATCCACGGTCCCAACCAGGTCAACTCGCTGCCGCTGGAGGTTCCCGTGACCTATCAGGAGGTGTGCCACTGCATCGAGAAGTCGATTTCCAAGATTGAGGCCGCTGTGCTGAGTGCCCTGGAGCAGACTCCTCCCGAGTTGTACCAGGATATCGTGCACAACGGTATCTTCCTGACCGGTGGTGGCGCGCTGCTGCGCGGTCTGGACCGTCGCTTGACCGACAAGATCGGCATCGAGTTCCACGTTGCCGAGGATCCCTTGCACGCTGTTGCCAAGGGTACCGGCATCGCTTTGAAGAACATCAAGCACTTCAAGTTCCTGATGCGCTGATTCTAGTTTCCGGTTGTGAGTTTACAGATTCCAGTACACAGCCAAGTGTCTTTGTACTGATGAATTAAGACTTACGACCTACAACTGATAAAGGCGAGATGAATAATCTGCTCAACTTTTTTGTCAAACACAGTGCGTGGTTCATTTTCGCAATCTATGTGATATTGAGCCTCGTGCTGTTGTTTAAGGATAACCCTTACCAGCAGAGCGTCTACTTGACGTCGGCCAACTCGCTGAGCGCCGCCGTGTACAAGGCGTTCAACAGCGTCACGTCCTACTTCCACCTGCGGGACATCAACGAGAGCCTGCAGGAGCGTAACGCCGCGCTGGAGATGGAACTGATTGAGTTGCGCAACCAGGTGAACGACCTGGCCTTGCTCTCGCCCGACTCCCTGCACCAGCCCGCGTTGAGCCAGTACACGTTTGTCATGGCCAATGTGATCAGCAACAGTATCTCGCAGCCCAACAACTACATCACCATCAACCGCGGCTATGACGAGGGCGTGAAACCCGAGATGGGCGTCATCGACCAGAACGGCGTCGTGGGAATCGTCAACGTCGTGGGCCACCACGCCGCCAGGGTCATCTCGCTGCTCAATCCCCACATGAGGCTCTCGTGTAAACTCAAGGGGAGCGGCTTCTTTGGCAGTCTGGTGTGGGACGGCAAGAGTCCGCAACATGCCGTGCTGGAAGAATTGCCCAAGCACGTCACCTTTCACAAGGGAGACACCATCGTCACCAGTGGCTACTCGGCCGTGTTCCCCGAGGGCATCATCGTGGGCACCATCGAGGGGCTGGCACGCGGCATGAGCGACAGTTTTGTGTCGCTGCGCATCAGGCTGACCACCAACTTCAGCCAGTTGAGCAGCGTGCGCGTGATTACCAACAGCATGAGTTCACAGATTGACGCCCTGCGCCGTGCCGAGCAAGGAATCGACACCGCCGCCAACATCGAGACCCGTCCCGAAATCAAGCCCGAGATCGTTGACGTTGTCCCTGGCGAGCAGCAGGACAAGCCCAAGCGTCCGGCCAAGGAACCCGTTAAGGAACCCGTGCCAGAGCCTGTTCAACCCATCCAGTCCGTTGAACCCGAAACACCAGTAGAACAGCCATGACCAAGACTATCGTACAATTCATCACGCTCTTCCTGGCGCTCGTCGTGCTGCAACTGGTGTGCAACAGGATTGTGCTCTTCAATGTCGCCATGCCCGTGGTGTTCATCTACCTCATCCTGAGGTTACCGGTCAACCTGCATGGCGGATGGGTGCTGACGATTGCATTCTTCAGCGGCCTGATCATCGACATCTTTAACAACACGCCGGGCATGAACGCGCTGGCATGTACCATTCTGGCTGCCATCAGGCGCCCGGTGTTCAACGCGTTTGTCTCTCGAGAGAACGACATGAACGTTCCCATCCCGTCGGTCGACTCGATGGGCATTGGCGACTACTTCAAGTACATGGCCACTCTGGTGAGCGTCTATTGCACGCTCATCTTCCTGATCCAGGCCTTCTCGCTGCACAACATCCTGCTCACGCTGGCGCGCATCGCCGCGAGCAGCGTCCTGTCGGTCATCATCATCTTTGGGTTGGACACGCTAGTAAGCACACGCCGTGAGAAAAGACTATAACCTCGAGAAACGCAGGCTGGTCATCGGCGGCTTTGTCGTGGCGATTGTGCTCATCTACATCGCCAGGCTAGTCCAGTTGCAGGTGCTTGACAGCACCTACAAGGCCAATGCCGACAGCAATGCCTTCATGGAGAAAGTCCTGTATCCCTCGCGCGGACTCATCTATGACCGCAACGACTCGCTGGTGGTGTATAACGTGCCCGAGTATGACCTGGTGATGATTCCCAAGGATGTGGCCCAGTTTGACACCATCGACTTCTGCAACACGCTGCAGATCAGCCGCGAGGAACTCGAGACTCGCCTGCAGGAGATGAAGAAAAGCCGCAGTTACTCGGCCTTTACCCAGCAAGTGCTCATGAACCACCTCACCCCCGAGGACTACGGTCGCCTGCAGGAGAAACTGTACCGTTTTCCCGGCTTCTTTGTCGTGCAACGCATCCTGCGCCAGTACAATTACCCCGTGGCGGCCAATGTGCTGGGCGACATCCGCGAGGTCAATGCCAAGGATATCGAGAATGACGCCTATTACCGCCCGGGCGACTACACGGGCGACCTGGGTATCGAGAAGAGTTACGAGACATGGCTGCGCGGCGTCAAGGGCAAGGAAATCCTCATCCGCGACGCGACAGGCAAGATCAAGGGCCGCTACAACGACGGTGCCGACGATGTCGCTCCCATTGCTGGTAACAACCTGAGGCTGAGCATCGACATCGGCCTGCAAGCCTATGGCGAAATGCTCATGCAAGGCAAGGTGGGCGCCATCGTGTGCATCGAGCCCAAGACAGGCGAGATTCTCGCCCTGGTCTCCAGTCCCACCTACGACCCGTCGCTGCTCATGGGCAGGGACAGGGGCAAGAACTACCGCAACCTGGTCAACAACAGGTTGAAGCCCCTGTATGACCGATCAATCATGGCCGCCTACCCTCCCGGCTCCACCTTCAAGCCCACCCAGGGCCTGATTTTCCTGCAAGAGGGCATCATCACCACGAGCACCGTGTTCCCGTGCCGCCGCGGCTATGTGAATGCGGGCCTGCGCGTGGGGTGCCACGGTCACGGCTCCCCCATTCCCCTCAAGCCTGCCCTGCAGACGTCGTGTAACGCCTACTTCTGCTGGGGATTCAAGTACATGATGGACAAGCGCAGCAAGTATGGCTCGACAGGCAAGGCGTTTGAGGTGTGGAAAAATCACATGGTGTCGATGGGATATGGCTACAAGTTGGGCATCGACATGCCCGGTGAGAGCCGTGGCTTTATCCCGAACACGGCTTTCTATGACAAAATCTACGGCGAGGGCCGCTGGGTGGGCCAGACCATCATCAGCGACGCCATCGGCCAGGGCGAAATCCTGGCCACCCCGTTGCAGATCGCTAACTTGAGCGCCACTATTGCCAACCGGGGCTACTACATCACTCCCCACGTGGTGAAGAACATTGAGGGCGTCGGCGTGCTCAAGAAGAGCCTCGAGCGTCACGACACCGACATTGACAAGCGCTATTACACCGACATCGTCGAGGGCATGCGCATGGCCGTGCTGGGCGGCACCTGCACCGGGGCCAATATTCCCGGCCTGGACGTGTGCGGCAAGACGGGAACGGCCCAGAATCCTCATGGACGCGACCACTCGGTATTTATGGGCTTCGCTCCGATGAACGACCCCAAGATCGCCGTGTGTGTGTATGTCGAGAATGCAGGCTTTGGCGCTGCCTATGGTGTGCCCATCGGCGCACTGATGATCCAGCGCTACCTGCGCGGCAATTCACCAGGCCTGCAGGCGCGGGGCCGTGCAATGGCCAGCCGCCACACGATTTCCTATCCCAAGCCCAAGAAGACGACCGGCACCGGGATAGACAAGAATAAGAAACAAAACACCTCAAAATCGACATCTATCGGCGATGGAAGTAAGGAATGAAGATGAGAATACCAACCTATTGAGGTCGGTGGACTGGTTCACGATCATCCTCTACCTCATCATGGTCGTTGCCGGAGCAGTGAGCATCTATGCTGCCACCTACGACTATGACAAGGCGAGCATGTTTGACCTGAGCGAGTACTCGGGCAAGCAGTTCCTGTGGGCCGGGCTATCGTTCCTCATCGGCTTCTCGTTGCTGCTGATTGACAGGCGCATCTATGAGGCTTATGCCTACCCGCTCTACGGGTTCATGATACTACTGCTGATCGTCACTATCTTTATAGCGCCCGACATCAAGGGCTCCAGGTCATGGCTGGTGTTCGGCCCCGTGAGCCTGCAACCGGCCGAGTTTGCCAAGACGGCCACTGCCCTGGCGCTGGCTAAACTGTTCAGCACCTACGGCTTCTCGCTCAATGGCTGGCGCAACTATGCCATCGCCATCGCCATCATCCTGCTGCCCATCCTGTGCATCATCCTGGAGAAGGAGACAGGTTCGGCGCTGGTCTATACATCGCTCATCTTTGTCCTCTACCGTGAGGGCATGTCGGGATTTGTACTGTTTGCGGCACTGATGGCTGTCGTCTATTTTGTCGTGGTGCTCAAGTTTGCCGCTATCACCTTCATGGGCATCCCGCTGGGCATGGCCATCGCCTTTATCATGGTGATGGTGCTCATCGTGGCCATGCTGCTCATCTATTGCCGCTCGTGGATACTGGGACGCAACGTGCTGCTGGGCTATATCGTAGCGGGGCTGTTGGCAGGGGGACTGACGCTGGCAGGTGTGCACGTCAACGGCTATGCCTTCTTCCTGCCTGTCATCATCCTGTCGCTGCTCTACCTGCTGTGGGGCATGCTGCATGATGACCTGAAGAAGGTGTTGATCACCATCTGCTTTGCCGCAGCGTCGCTCGTGTTCCTGTTCACCGTGAGTCTCGCGTTCAACCATGTGCTGGAGCCGCACCAACAGACGCGCATCAAGGTCACCCTGGGCATCGAGGAGGACCTGCGCGGTGCCGGCTACAACGTCAACCAGAGCAAGATCGCCATCGGTAGCGGCGGCATCACCGGCAAGGGATTCCTGGGTGGCACTCAGACCAAGTTGAAGTATGTACCCGAGCAGCACACCGACTTCATCTTCTGCACCATCGGGGAGGAACAGGGTTTTGTGGGCAGTGTGGCGGTGCTGCTGCTGTTCCTGGCGTTGATATTGCGCATCATCACGCTTGCCGAGCGCAACCACTCGACGTTTGCCCGCGTCTATGCCTACTGTGTCGCGTCTATCCTGATATTCCACCTGTGCATCAACATCGGCATGGTCATCGGGCTGTGCCCGGTCATCGGCATCCCGTTGCCGTTCTTCAGTTACGGCGGCTCGTCACTGTGGGGATTCACCTTCCTGCTGTTCATCCTGCTGCGCATCGATGCCGACCGCGGCAACTACGGCACCTGGTAACAGGCCTCTCAACGGACAATTCTTATTCAGGAAAAGTCGCGAAGCCGCAAAGATATTGATCATTACAAGGTGTTCACATTGCGTTCTCTTGATCTTCATTTATTTCTTGATACCGATACGCAATTTTCCATAGGTATTTCACTTCATTCACTTAAAAAAGAAAAAGTCCGGCTCTCACGAGTGGGACTTTAAATTTTATGAATAGAATCTGTATAGAAAAGTGCAATATCTATTTAAAAGCACTGCAAAGAACGGACTTTTTTTTGATTTGGCAAACATCAAGCAGGCCAAAAATTCTGCATTATGGTGAAAAAACTGCATATTTTACCGCTTTAGGTGGGCAGATTTACCGAAAACAATAGCCTCATAATGCCCGGATTTTCCTTCAAATTGTGAAGAAGATTGTTTTCACAGAGGTACATCGAGGGTTCTCATTCGCCACTATTCATCTTCATCGCCGGGAATATCCCTCTGCATCCAGCGGACATAGGCCGCTCCAGCGACACCTCCGCTCAGGAATCCGGCAAGATGAGCCGACAGGCTCACGCCTGGCAGCACACTCGACACCATTGTTAAGCCGACAAAGACAATGGCCACCGTGAACGACACTCCATAGGTCATGCGCCACGCATGGGTCTTATCAAAGAAGATGGCACTGATGCAGTAGCCGTACATACCCATTATGGCTCCCGAAGCGCCAGTGACAATGCCGTCGCTGTAGATGGCACTGCACAGGGCTCCCACAATGCCCGTCCCGAAGAACACCAGCAGGCCACGCCACCCTTGCAGCAACTTGCCGAACAAGGCCAGCGCAACGCCCAAGGCAATCAGGTTCAGGGCCAGGTGCATGAAGTCGGCGTGCATGAGCATTGACGTGAGCAACCGCCACCACTCACCCAGCGTTATCAAGTGATAGCCCGTGATGGCTCCATAGTCGAGAAGCATCGATGAATGAGTATAGCCCATAGCCGTTGCTGTCACATAATAGGCCACAAGCAGGACGACAATCAGCACGCCAGACCAGTTGGCGGGAGTCTTGACAAACTTGATGACATCGTCAATCAGGTCAGGATCCCGTTCTGCCACACCTTTCCCCTTTCTAGACAGAGCATGGGATAAAAACAAGGCCAACCACACAAGCAACTGGCTGATGAGAAACAGGATCACATTCCCCTTCTCGACACGCGCCTGTGAACCGAGTTGGACATCATCAACGGGCTTGATGATGACGGGGTTGCTCTGGACAGAGAAGGCCGTGTCGTTGCTCATGATGGACGCGTCCTCGACGGCCCGCATGTAACGCTCGTAATCGTCACTGTTCTGGGGAGTGATAATGCGGAATGTCCTGCACTGGGCATCATAGCGATGGTGCTGTAACGTGTCACGCAAGGCGACGCAGAAGTCATGATGAAACTGCGCCACCATGTCCTGCTGGCCATAGAAGAAAGAGTGCTCCTTGTCCTTGACTTGATAGACCGTATAGACGCCCTTGCTGCCCTTGACAGGCGCGGCGATACAGGCCTTGAAGGTGATGTATTCCTTAGGATTCCTGGTACTCGAACGGGTATCATAGTAATAAAAATAGCCCACCTTGCCGGTGTCCACCTCCACTGGCTGCCGTGCCTGGATATACTCGTGACCGGCAATGGCGCCCTTGGTGAGGCTATCACACTGGTAGAAGGACGACATGCTGCGATGAGCCCAATCACCGACACTCGCGAGTCCCGCGATCAGACCAACAGCCCAAACGAAGTAGATGAGTGAGAGCACAGGCTGATTGCGCACCACTTGGGCCGATTTCCTCATCAGGATGACAGTGGTGGCGACCCAAGCGATTGCCACAAGCACCCTTATCGAGAAGCGGATGTTGCCCAGGCCGACCGCCCTATACAGCAACCCGAAGAGCGCCACCGACAACAGCGAGCCCACCGTGATCGAGAAGGCACCCTTCCCCACCCTTGCCCAGTCGTGTCTATTGCCTGTCGCCATGAAATAAAAAATCCTCAAAATATTCATTGCGAAATTACACATTTAATCCAGAGCGGCCAAATAATGGCAGGGGATATAGGCGTAAATATACTATCGGGCGCGGGTTTCCCGTTATTGAATTGTCAGTTGGCATCATTTTTGCCACAGTGTTAAACGTATAGATGCAACGACTGTTGAAGACATACCGCCAAAAAGCCAAGGCAGGCAGCACCACGGGAATGCTCAAGAACATTTTCAGCATTCCTCATGGCTTGCAGCACTACTGCTACGTGACAATGTTGTGCGCCTTGTGTGCAACTGGCTCACTCGACGCCGAGCCGCGACTGCCCCAGCCCGCCACTCAACAGGCCCAGGAAGAGAAGGAAGAGGACTCCGTGCGCGTGAGCCTCGTGACGTTCTATCCTGGTAGCGAGCCACACAACATATTCGGGCACAGCGAGATACGCATCCAGCAAGGTCCAGTTGACCTGTACTTCAACTATGGCGTGTTTGATTTCAAGGCACCGGGTTTCCTGTGGCGCTTTGTGCTTGGCGAGACCGACTACATCTGCGCCCCCGTGCCGCAATCCTTTGCCACAGTGGGTATGGAGGGCCGCCGCATGATCGAGCAGGAACTGAATCTGCCACAGGACAAGGCCATCATGGTCAAGAATTTCCTGTGGAACAATGCCCAGCCCGAGAACTGTGTTTACCGCTATAAATTCCTGAGCGACAACTGCTCTACCCGCCCGCGTGACATCATCGAGATGGCCGCTGGTGAGGGATTGGAATACCCGCAACTGTACCGCGAGGGCACGACCTATCGTGCCATTTTGTCACATTACTGCCAGAACTATGCCTGGGAGCGGTTTGGCATCAACCTGGTGCTGGGATGGGATGCCGACACGACTATCACCAACCGGGCGGCCATGTTCATCCCCATGAAGTTGATGGACGCCGTTGCTGGCGCCACCATCAAGACCGACAGTGTCGAGATGCCCCTGGTCAAAGCGACCACCGTACCCATCGACGCCTCGACTGCCGGCCTGGTGAAGCCACCGACGCCCTGGTACCTATCGCCGCAAGCCTTTGCCCTGCTCGTGCTGATGCTCTCGTTGAGCATCACCGCACGCGACTGGAAACGGCGCGACATCTCGCGATGGTATGACTCGCTGCTGTTCACCGTGGGAGGTCTCGCGGGCTGCATCCTGTTTTTCCTGATATTCTTCTCGACGCACGAGGCCACATCACCCAACATCAACATTGTGTGGCTCAACCCGCTGTTGCTGCTGCTTGCCGTGTTGCCCTGGTTCAAGAAGTGCCGTCGGCTGTCGTGCTGGCTGCATGCCGCCAACGCGCTTGTCGTGCTGTTACTCATGCTGTTGTGGCCCGAACAGCCGCAGTCGGGAGAATGGGCATTCTTCCCGCTGATGGCATCGCTGGTGATGCGCTCGGCCATCAATGTGCTCGTGGGTTCCCAAACGACCCGCGGCCCCACCTCCAAGTAATTAAGCGCAGGCAGCCAGTGTCTCTGGCCAGCAAAAGTCTGCATCTTGCTTGAATCACATCAACCGAAACCGCCATTTTTTAGCCTTGGCAGGTCATTTATCCTTATATAAAAGGTGTTTATCTGCCAAAAAATTGTATCTTTGCGGTTTAGATTAAATAATCAGAACTAGAAAAAACAAATCATAACATACAACTAAACGAAATCAAATGGGACTTAGTGACATTTTGAAATCCATGTTTGGCAATAAGTCAACCCGTGACCTGAAGAAGATCACCCCTATTGTCAATCAGATCAAAGCAATTTATCCCGAAATTGACGCCCTGGATACCGACAGCCTGCGCCAGCGCACTGCCGACATTCGCCAGTTGCTCAACGATTCGGTACAGGACAAGCGCGACGAGATCGACCGCATCAAGGCCGAGATCGAGACCCTCGACTATGAGGAGCGCGAACCGCTGTGGAAGAAGGTCGATGACATCCAGAAGGAGATTCTTGACGTGCTCGAGGACAAACTCAACGAGGTGCTGCCCACCGTGTTTGCCATCGTGAAATCGACCGCACGCCGCTTTGCCGAGAACGAGACCATCACCGTTACCGCCACCCAACTCGACCGCGACCTGGCTGCCGAGGGCAAGGACTTTGTCACCATCGAGGGCGACAAGGCCATCTGGCAGAATCACTGGATTGCCGGCGGCAACGACATGAAGTGGGACATGATCCACTATGACGTGCAGTTGATCGGTGGTATCGTCCTGCATCAAGGCAAAATCGCCGAGATGGCCACCGGTGAAGGTAAAACCCTGGTGGCAACACTGCCCGTGTTCCTGAACGGCTTGACGGGCAACGGCGTCCACGTGGTTACCGTCAACGACTATCTGGCCAAGCGCGATAGCGAGTGGATGGGCCCGTTGTACATGTTCCACGGCATGACCGTCGCCTGTATTGACAAGACCGAACCCAACTCGCCTCAACGCCGTGCCGCCTATAACTGCGACATCACCTTCGGTACCAACAGTGAGTTCGGTTTTGACTACCTGCGCGATAACATGGCGATGCGCCCCGAGGACATGGTGCAGCGCCCGCACAACTATGCCATTGTCGATGAGGTCGATAGCGTCTTGATCGATGATGCCCGCACCCCGTTGATCATCTCTGGCCCTGTGCCCAAGGGCGAGGACCAGATGTTTAACGACTACAAGCCCAACGTGGAGCGCGTCTATAACGCACAGCGCCAACTGGTGACCGGCCTGCTTGCCGACGCCAAGAAGATGATGGCCAGCGATGACCAGGAGACCGTCAAGGAAGGTACCCTGAGGCTCTACCGTGCCTTCAAGGGCCTGCCCAAGTACAAGCCCCTGATCAAGTACCTGAGCGAGGAGGGCGTCAAGAACGCCATGCTCAAGACCGAGGCCTACTACATGCAGGACAACAACCGCGAGATGCCCATCGTCACCGATCCCCTGTACTTCATTATCGACGAGAAAAACAATACCGTCGAGATGACCGACAAGGGTATCGACGTGCTCACCAAGGGCACCGACGACCCCGAGTTCTTCATCCTGCCCGACATCGCCGCCCAACTGTCGGCCGTTACCAACGAGCCGCTGACCGACGAGGAGAAGACCAACAAGAAGGACGAACTGCTCGCCAACTACTCGGTCAAGGCCGAGCGTGTGCACACCGTCACCCAGTTGTTGAAGGCCTACACCCTGTTCAACCGCGACGATGAGTATATCGTTGACGCCGAGGGCAAGGTGAAGATTGTCGATGAGCAGACGGGCCGTGTGATGGAAGGTCGCCGCTACAGCGACGGTCTGCACCAGGCCATCGAGGCCAAGGAGGGCGTGAACGTCGAGGCCGCAACCCAGACGTTTGCCACCATCACGCTGCAGAACTACTTCCGCATGTACCACAAGTTGGCCGGTATGACCGGTACTGCCGAGACCGAGGCTGGTGAGTTCTGGGACATCTACAAACTGGATGTTGTCACCATTCCCACCAACAAGCCCGTTATCCGCAACGATATGCCTGACCGCGTTTACAAGACGCAGAAGGAGAAATTCAATGCCGTTATCGCCGAGATCGAGGCTATGCGCAATCAGGGCCGTCCCACCCTGGTGGGTACCACCAGCGTCGAGATCAGTGAGATGCTGAGCCGCATGTTGAACCTGCGCCACATCCCGCACAACGTCTTGAACGCCAAGTTGCACCAGAAGGAAGCCGACATCGTCGCCCAGGCCGGTCAGTCAATTGACGGCAAGGGTGTGGTGACCATCGCCACCAACATGGCCGGTCGTGGTACCGATATCAAGTTGTCGCCCGCCGTCAAGGAGGCCGGTGGTCTTGCCATCATCGGCACCGAGCGCCACGAGTCACGCCGCGTTGACCGCCAGTTGCGCGGTCGTGCCGGACGTCAGGGAGACCCGGGTTCATCAGTGTTCTTTGTTTCCTTTGAGGACAAACTGATGCGACTGTTCGCCAGCGAGAGCGTTGTCAAGACGCTCGACCGCCTGGGACTCAAGGATGGAGAGGCCATCGAGAGCAACATGGTGACCAGGAGCATCGAGAATGCCCAGAAGCGCGTCGAGGAGAACAACTTCGGCATCCGTAAGCACCTGCTCGAGTATGACGACGTGATGAACGCCCAGCGCAAGGTGATTTACACCCGCCGCCACCATGCCTTGATCGGTGAGCGCATCGGTCTGGACTTGATCAACACCCTCTATGACAGCGTGGAGGACGTTGTCGAGAAGCACGGTCCCGACGACTTTGAGGACTTCAAGATGCAGGTTCTCAAGACCTATGCCATCGAGAGCCCGTATGAGGAAGAAGAATACCGCCGCATGGACGACGGCAAGAAGCAGGAAATCCTGTATGACGCCGTTCTCAAGGCCTTCAACCGCAAGATGGACCGCCTGGGTGAGGTCGCAGATCCCATCATCCAACAGATTGTCGCCGACCAGATTGCCAACGGCATGGAGCCCCAGGGCCTCATCCGCGTTCCCATCACCGACGGCAAGCGCACCTTCGGTATCGTCATCGACATCAAGGAGGCAGCCGAGACCCACTGCAAGAATCTGACCAAGGCTTGGCAAAAGGCCGTCATGCTGCTCACCATCGACGAGAACTGGAAAGAACACCTGCGCGAGATGGACCAGTTGCGCCAGAGTGTGCAGAACGCCAGTTACGAGCAGAAGGATCCTCTGGTGATTTACAAGACCGAGGCCTTCAACATGTTCAAGCAGATGGTCGGTATCATGAATGGCAAGTCGATTGCCGTGCTCATGCGTGGCCAGATTCCCGAGGCACCGCCCCAACAGAACGTGCAAGAGCGCGAAATGCCGCAGCGCCGCCAGCGCTACAGCGAGAACCGCGGCGGCGAGCCCGACCCCAGCCGTCCTAACGCCGCGCCCGTCGGTCCTCGTCCCCAGGGTCCCGTCGGTCCCATCCGCAACGAGGGTCCCAAGATCGGCCGCAACGATCCCTGCCCGTGCGGCAGCGGCAAGAAGTACAAGAACTGCCACGGCCGCGGCCTTGCCTAACGCCCTGTAGCAGTTGATTGAAGAACGAGTTCACGCCAGTCGATGAGGCTGGCGTGAACTCGTTTTAGTCAGTTATCCAACAAGATATTCTGGAAAATCCGCAATCTCTCAGACGGGTATCTCGTCGTTGATGATGAGACGCAGCCACTGGGCCGTGGTCAAGGGAATAGGGCCTGCCGGGTGGGTGGACATGAGCCGCTCATTGAGGTCCTGCAGCAGGGGACGCGCATCGTGCTCGCCGGCACGGGCAATGATGGCATGCGCCTCGGGCATGGCTTGCTCCATGACCGCCAGGGAAGAGGGACGCAGCAGGAAACTGCGCCAGTAGAGCCAGTAGGCGTAGTCATAGATGCGCTGGGCGTCAAGCGGATTGTCCAGGTCAACCTCGCTGGCAATACAGAATTGCCGCGGCACGGGCGCTTCCTCATATTCATCGTCGAGAAGCATGTGAAATGCCATGGAGAGGGCTTCCAGTTCACTGTCATGCGGGTCGAGGACATCGCCTCCCCGCTCGCCAGCGACCGTCCACCAGATGACATATTTCACATCATCGGCATTGAGTTCATAATCAATGTAGTCGTCGCTGCGGCCATAGTGGGGCAAGGGGCTGCCATGATGGTGATTGTGCAAGCGGGAGAATGAACGCCACAAGCCCGCATCGGCTACCACATCCTGGTAGTAGCCTGTAACGGCAAGAACCACGTCCCGGCGCACTTCATCATCCAGGCCGCGCAGCCATGGCGACTCGTCCCAGAGCCTGGCAAGCCTGAGGGCTATCCACAAGTAGAACTGGTCAGTCGGCTCCACTTTGGGGCTGTTGGGCTGACGTTCCATGAAGTCTTTGACCGTGATTTCCATTTCCTTTCTCCTTTTAAATTAAAAAAAACGGGAAAACATCATCGTCTTCCCGTCATGCTGGAGCCGCGAGCGGGACTCGAACCCGCGACCTTTTCGTTACGAATGAAATGCTCTACCGACTGAGCTATTGCGGCTTGGTGCACTGCGATGATTTGCAATGCGGGTGCAAAGGTAGCACTATTTTTCTAAATTAGCAAACTTTAATCGACAATTTGTTTGCTATAAGTGATCTTGACCTTGGCCTTGTCGAGCAACAGCCGTGCTATTGCAGGGCGCGAAACCATCGGCGAAATCTTGGTCACAGCGGTCGTTGACGAGGATCCATAGTAGGAATATCCTGCCGAGTAGGTATAGGTCGTCACGTCAACTGGCGTGATTGTAAAGTCGAAATCCTCATCGGTGGCAATGCCTCCCTGGTTATTAATGATGTCCAAGATGTAGTTGCGCAGGCCCGAAAAGACATATTTCTTATTGACCGCATCATACACGGCATAGAACGAACTCTCGTTGTCGGTCAGTTCGTCGTCGTTGATGAACTGGTCCTTGTCGGAGGTTCTCACCATGAGCAGATAGGTGGGCGGCTGGATATTATACTCGGTGTAGGGCACGCTGACGGGCAATTCCAGTGTCAGGTTGTTGATGACGGACTGGTTATTGCCGATGTTGGCGTGATACGTGTCGATGATATCCTGTATCGGGAAGTGCAACCGCACCTCATAGCCTGCCGGGGCGACGATCATTGCATCCCCGTTGTTAACCATATCATCGATAGCGTCATCGATGTCAAAGTGGATGATGTTGTTGGACACGACCTCGGGTGTCGAGGCCAGGTAGGTCTGGCAACGGGCCGAATCCACCTCGGTGGTATCATTCAGGACCACATGCTTGTGGTAATACACATTGAGGTCGGTTGCCTGGATGTTGATGACGTGTCCGCTGCCGTAGGTGTTGGTGATGTAGATGCCGGGGAATATGTCGGCAAACGACCTGGGCGTCGAGAACCGGCTGGGATTCTCCACATAGGCATTGAAAAGTTCCTTGGCCAGTTCGACGGGCATGGGGACAGACACGACCCTGACGGTATCATACTGCAGGGTTCCTGTCACATAGGATGTCGATGTTTCAACCCAGCCCGACCTGGGGGAATAGGACTCGGATGCCAGCAAGTCGGCCTCGTCATAGTATCCAGCCGGGTCAAAGTCGCTGTAGATGGGATTGGGCAACGAGCGGTTCAGGCGATAGACATTGAGGCGCATCGGAGCCAGTGAATCACCGGTGTAGCCCTTGGTGTAGGGAATCCTGAGCCTCAATCGGCAAGAATCGATCGATTCGGCCGTGATACCGGTCGTGTCGATGTTCATGACAGGCATCCACATGGTAACGGCCTCGGCCGTCAGCGAGCCATAACCATCGGCCTGCAGGGAGCCCAGCATCTTGGTGCTGGTGCGCATCTGCACGCGGTCATTTCTCACCGAGTGTCCGGTGATGACAAATGACGAATCCTCAATTATCGACGAGACGCTGTCGGTGATGGACACGCCGATGGTCTCGTCGGTGCATGCGTACAGGCCGAGCAGCGCAGCCGCTGCCAGTATCACATTGAAGAATTGTTTCATATTCTCGAAATGATAAAAAACGATTTAAGAATATAGAAAAAAGACAGGTTTAACCTCACACGGCGGGTTATAACGAGCCATAGAATTCCTTCACCTTGTTGACGTCCTCATCGCCGATGAAGTCAAGGCTCGGCAAGCCGGCTGCTGCATCAAGCACGGCATCGCTCACACCATCCTCACACCGGATAACGGCATCGGTATACTTGAGCGAGTAGGCCATCAATTGGTCATACGTGAGTTCCTTGCCGGCAATGGGCTTGAGCGCATTCTTGGGAATGCCGTCCTGGTGCATCTTCTCACTCAAGCGCGCGTCCAGGGGGGCAGGAATCGACTCGTTGAACAAGGCGGTAACGATTTTGGCATCACGGAATGACGGGTCATCACCATAGAGGGCGCGGATATAAACCGGCGCAAGGGCTGAAATCCAACCGGTGCACTGGATGATGTCGGGGGCCCAGCGCATCTTGCGTATAGACTCGATGACCGCGCGGACAAAGAACATGCTGCGCTCATCATTGTCGGCGGGAGAGCAGTTCATCTCCATATCATCGATGCGGTTACTGGCAAAGTAGTCTTCATTATAGATGAAATACACCTGGAAATGAGCCTGTTGCAGCGTGGCCACCTTGATAATCAAGGGATGGTCAGTATCATCGATGATCACATTCATCCCCGACAGTCTGATCATCTCATGCAACTGATTGCTGCGCTCGGCAATCATACCATACTTGGGCATGAAAGTGCGTTCCTCAATGCCATGCTCCTTAATGCCCTTTGGGAAGATTCTGCCAATCTGTGACAAACGGCGTTCCGGCACATAAGGTGCTATCTCCTGTGATATAAATAAGACTTTTTTTACATCCATGTTGCTTTCTGTTGTAGATTGAATGCAAAGGTAGCAATTTTTTTTCATTTTTGCCCCACTCCAGTGGCCTATATCAGTTATTTTTAAGCAAAAAAATGGCCTTTTTAACATCTTGTAATCATTTAGAGACTATTCACCGTAACGTCTGTTACCAAATTCCATGCAAAGTCGCAAAGCCGTTCCCCTGAACTCACGCTAAGGCGCAATGGACGCGAAGATTTAATATAAATAATACTTCGCGGCGTCGCGACTCAGCGATAGATTGTGGCTCACCCGATAAATCAGGAGGGCTCTTCCTTCAACAGGAACCGCCCCCCAACTTTCAAAACACACACACGATCTTGGTTACTAATCCGCTGCTATACTCATGCAACGGCATGGTGTAACTGAATTATTTATCACAAAGTAAAAACAAAAATCCCAATCATGAAAGGGCCGAAGTTTGACTTCGTGACCAATGGGCCAATCTTGTTGACAAACGGCATAAAAATCAAGACAAACAGCCCATATTCTTCAGCCGACCGCCAATACTTAACCGCTAGGATAGACAAGCGTGCTGCGCGACACGCCCAAGTTTTAATCTAAATTATCGTCAAGAAAGTAAAAAAAATGTAATCGCCGCATACAACCAAACAAAAAACAATGTAAATTTGCACTTCAAGTAAGGATAAAAAAGATTGGCAATGTTGACTCAGATTTATAACGGCCATGTGCTCACACCCGAGGGATGGATCAACGGCGGCTCGGTCATCATCGAGGACAGCCGCATCAAGGAGGTGAGCAAGAGCAGCCGCCAGGTGGAAGGCATGGACAAGACCATCGATGCCCACGGCATGCACGTGGTGCCCGGTGGTATTGACCTGCATTGCCATGGCGGTGGCGGCTGTGACTTCCAGGAGTGCACGCGCGAGGCCTTTGAGACAGCAGCGCAGACACACCTGCGTCACGGCACGACAGCCATCTATGCCACATTATCCTCCTCCCCCATCGACATGATGGAGCGAGCATGCCAGACGTGTGACGAACTGATGCAGGCCCCTCATTCCACCATCATGGGAATGCACATGGAAGGGCCCTACTTCAACCCCAGCAAGGCCGGCGCGCAGATGCCCGAGGTGATACGCATCCCCGACCCCAACGAGTACAAGCACATTGTTGAGGACTTTGACTGCATGCGCCGCTGGGACACCGCACCCGAGTTGCCGGGAGCCGTCGAGATGGGCAAGTACATCACCGGCAAGGGCATTGTGGCCGCCATCGGCCACACCGCGGCCGAGTATCCCCACGTGAAGGCCGCCTGGGATGCCGGATACACCCTGGCGACCCACTTCTATAACGCCATGCCGGGTTTCCACAACGTGCGCGAGTTCAAGCATGCCGGTACGGTCGAGAGCGTTTACCTTCTCGAGGACATGGCTGTCGAGGTGATTGCCGACGGCATCCATGTGCCCTCTACCCTGCTCAACCTGGTCTATCACATGAAGGGCGTGGAGCGCACAGCCCTGTGCACCGATGCCCTTGCCGTGACCGACAGCGACAGCGAGCACGCCTTTGACCCGCGCGTGATCATCGAGGACGGAGTGTGCAAGTTGTCGGACCGCAGCGCCCTTGCCGGCAGCATCGCCACAATGGACCGCTTGATCAAGACCATGGTGCGCGTGGTGGACGTGCCCCTGCAGGACGCCGTCCGCATGGCCAGCGAGACCCCGGCAAGAATCATGGGCATCTATGACCGCAAGGGGTCATTGCAACGCGGCAAGGACGCCGACATATTGCTGCTGGACAACGACATCAACCTGCGCAGTGTGTTCTCGATGGGAGAGTTTGTCAAGGGTAGCGACCACATCGCTCCTGCCGAGATTGTAGAACGCTAAACGGCGACTCACCGACAGCGTGCGGTCCCTCGCAGGAAAAAAATCAAAGAAATTTTTGGCCTAACTCTTGCACGGGAACAAAAATGGTATTATCTTTGCACCCGCGTTTGAGAGAAAACGCTTTATATGGTGGACGTAGCTCAGCTGGTTAGAGCGTCGGATTGTGGTTCCGAAGGTCGTGGGTTCGAGCCCCATCTTCCACCCCACCATCAATTAAAAGGCTTGCATCGCTTGATGCAGGCCTTTATTATTTTGTCGTCACTCTATTCAGTGTGTTGCCGCCCCGGGGCGCAGGACTCAAGGCCGTGGCTCAAGTTCACTTGATGCCCAGCAGAGACTTGACGATGGGGGTGATGTCGATGGTAGTGGGGCCAGTATAGGCCACGGGAGTGACAGCGGTGTCAAGCACCAGGTCAAATGAGCCCTGTTCGCCAGCAGTGCGGATGGCAGCCTGGATCTTCTCGGTCAAGGGCTTGGTGAGTGCCACGCGGCGGGCAGCGATATCATCGGCAGCCTTTTTCTCAAACTCGCGTATCTTCTTGTCGCTCTCCTGCAGTTCATGCACGCGGCGCTCCTTGATGGTCTCGGGCATCGATGCATCGGCAGCCACAGTTTGATAGTCGGCATATTTCTTGTCAAACTCACCCTTCAACATCTCATACTCGGCCTTATACTGGTCGCTCAACGCCTTGAGTTGAGCCTCGGCCATGGCTTTCTCGGGCATGAGGTCAAATATCTGTTGTGAATTGACAATGCCAATCCTGGCTTGGGCCATGAGCATGAGCGGGAGCATGGCCAGGGCAATCATGAGAATTCTTTTCATCGTTCCGTGCGGTTATTTATTATACACATTATTAATTATGGACAAAGGTAATCACTTTTTTTCAATCCCGCAACAGGAGAACGCGTCTTCCTTACCCACGCTATAACGCCAAGGCGCGAAGTATTATAACCGGGCAGCCCGAAGAACGTTGATGTACAAGAAAAGCCCCATGCCAACTAACGCCGGCATGGGGACTCGCATCTTAAAAAATTAATCGTGTATATATATAGTGTGTGCTTTGAACCTTTTTTACTTGATACCCAACTTGGCTTTCACCTTGGCACTCACATCCTCGGCATTGGTACCGGTGTAGATGATGGCGCCGGCAGCCTGGTCAAAGATGAAGGTGTAACCGCCCTCGGCACCAACAGCCTGAATGGCATTCTGCAACTTCTGGGTGATGGGGGCAAGCAGTGTCTCCTGCTGACGCTGGAGATCCTGGGATGCGGTCTGCTGGAAGTTCTGAATCTTCATGTAGTCGTCCTGCAGTTCCTGGTTGTGACGGTCCTTGATGGCCTGGGGAGTGGATGCGTCCTTGTCGGCGGCCTCATAGTCGGCCATCTTCTTCTGGAAAGCATCCTGCAAGTTCTTGAATTCGGTCTCATACTTGTCGCTCACCGACTTGAGGGTACTCTCGGCGGTTGCCTTGTCGGGCATCACGTTGAATATCTCACTGGTATTGACGTAACCGAACTTTTGAGCCTGTGCTGCAAAGCACATCATGGTAGCCGTAACGGCTAAGAGCATAAATCTTTTAAACATGTCTAAAAAAATAATTTTCTTGTTATTACTAGTTTTCTTGATATTCACTGTTGGTGGCGGGAGCAAGGATTACTTGTAACCCATCTTCTCGAGCACCTCGTTGCTCACGTCGATGCGGGGTGAGGCAAAGATGATGCTCTGGCTGCTGGCGCGGTCAAAGATCACCTGGAATCCACGCTCGTCACACACCTTCTTGCAAGCCTCATACACATCGTCCTGGATGGGCTTGATCAACGACTGGCGCTTCTTGAACAGTTCTCCCTGGGGACCGAAGTACTTGTATTGCAATTGCTGGGCCTCCTTCTCTTTCTCGGTGATTTCGGCCTCTTTCTTCTTCTTCTGGTCGTCGGTGAGGAATACCATGTCGGCCTGGTAGTTCTTGTACATGGTGTCGGCCTCTTTCTTGAGTTCGTCCACCTCACGCTGCCAGCGCTGCGACACTTGGTTCAACTGTTCGTTGGCCATCTCATAGGCAGGGATGTTCTTCAACACATACTCCATATCCACGAGAGCAAACTTCTGCGCGTGCGATGCCATGAATCCGGCAACCAGCGCAACTGCGATTAATGCTATACGTTTCATATCCTTACTTTGTATATTTTTTAGTTGTTATATTTTCAACGTTTAGACTGCGGTGAAATAAAATCGTTTATTATGACTGTTAAAAAATTAACTTAATTGGGTTAATTGCATTAGAACTCCTGACCCAGCACGAAGTGGAAGTTGCTGCCTCCCTTCTGGCCAAATACCGTGTCAAAACCGTAGCCCCAGTCGATACCCATCATACCGATCATGGACAGGAAGATGCGGGCACCCACACCAGCCGATCGCTTGATGTTGAAGGGGTTGAAGTCCTTGACACTGGTCCATGCGTTACCACCCTCGATAAACACGAGCGGGTAGATGGTAGCGCTCTGGGACAGCATCAACGGGAAGTGCAACTCGATGGCAAAGCGGTCATAGGCGTAGCCCTCAGAGCCGTAGGGGGTGAAGGCACCGTTCTCATAGCCACGCAGGGCAATGGTCTCGGTTGCATAGGTATAGGAACCCGACATGCCGTCACCACCGACGTAGAAGGTCTCGAACGGCGACTTGAGCCACTTGTTCCAACTACCCAGCAAACCAAAGTCGGCTCGAGTCATCAGCACGAGGGTCCATCGGCCGTCGGGATCGGTGAGCGGCGTGTAGGTGCGTGCCTGGAACTTGAGTTTCCAGTACTCGATCCAGCGGTAGAGGTCCTTCTTGGCCTGCTCGGTATTGCTCTCGCTCAGGGCGCGCCAGTTCTTCTTGCCAAACAGGCTGGCGGGAGGCGTGGCGTTGAACGAGAGGGTGAAGGTGCTACCCTTGCGGGTATAGAGCGGGTTGTCAATACTGCTGCGCGACAGGGTCAATCCCAGCACAATCGAGTTGGACACACCGTTCTTCATGTAATAAAGGTACTCCCAGTTCTTGAGGCTGTACCACTGGTAACTCAACGATGCCATGAAGGTGAAGTAGTCATCGGGCCACTTCAATCGCTTACCGAATCCCACCGTCACACCTGCCATCTGCAGGTACTTGTTGGGGTCGTAGGCGTTCTCATAGTAGTTGTAACCGCCATAGCCACCGTAGCCATAGCCGTAGCCGTAACCGCCGTAGCCGTAACCGGGGTACATACCATACATCGAGTTGTAGATCGCATTCTGGTACATCTGGTTATAGAACGACGAGTTGATACCCGTCTGGCGGCTGTAGAATGCCGATACCGACAACGAGTTGGGACGCTTGCCGCCAAACCACGGGTCGAGGAACGACACGCTGTAGGCCTGATAGTACTTGGCGTTGGTCTGGGCGCTGATGGTGAACGTCTGGCCCTCACCCTGCGGGATGAGGCCCTTGTAGGACGACGGGTGCAAGAGGTTCTGCATCGAGAAGTTGGTGAACTTCAACGAGGCCTTGAGGATGACGCCCGTCTGTCCCCAACCGGCACTCAACTCCACCTGGTCGTTGGCCTTGCTCTCGAGGTTGAGGATGATATCGACAGTACCGTTGTCGGGATTGGGCTCGGGGCGGATGTCCATCTTCTCGGGGTCGAAGTGACCGGTCTGGGCAATCTCGCGAGCCGAGCGCATGAGGTCATCCTTGGAGAACAGGTCACCGGGGCGCACGCGCAACTCGCGGCGCACCACCTTCTCATACAAGCGGTCATTGCCGTTGATGACCACCTTGTTGATGCGGGCCTGCTTACCCTCAAACATGCGCATCTCGAGTTGGATGCTGTCACCCTCGATCTTGCTCTCGATGGGGATAAGTTGATAGAACAGGTAACCGTTGTTCAAGTAGAGGTTGGACACGGCGTCATCGTCCTCCTGGGTGCGCTTGGTGAGCAACTTCTGGTTATAGACGTCGCCCTTCTTGATACCCAACACGTCATCCAGGATGACCGAGGGATATACCGTGTTACCCACCCAAGTGATATCCGAGATGTAGTAACGCTTACCCTCGTCAATGGTGAGGTAAACGTCCACGCTCTTCTCGTCGTAGGGCACCACGCTGTCCTTGACGATGACGGCGTCACGGTAGCCCTTCTCGTTATACTTGTCGATGATGAGTTGCTTGTCGGCTTCATAATCCTCGCGGACGAACTTCTTCTGCGAGAAAATCTTCCACAGGCTCTTTTTCTCGTTGGTCTTCTTCATGGTGCGCTTGAGTTTGGTGTCGCTCAGCACCTTGTTGCCGTCGATGTAAATCTTGTGGACCTTGATTTTCTCGTGCTTATCGACGTTGATGTTGACGATGACCTCGTTCTGCTTGCTCAGGTCGGGTTCCTGCACGACCTCGCAGGTTGCCTGGCCGAAGCCCTTGTTGGCATAGTATTTCTCAACAATGATCTTGATGCGGTCGGCGATGTTGGGCGTCATCTGGCTGCCGGGCTGGAAACTCAGGCGCTCGATGATGTCCTTCTTCTCGCCGCTCTTCATGCCGTTGTAATTGATCTGGGACACGCGGGGTTGCTGGCGCAGGCTGAACACCAGCCAGGCCTGGTCATGATAAATCTTCTCGACCAGGATCTGCACCTTGGAGAACAGGCCCTGGCGCCAGAAGCGCTTGGCCGCCGTCTTGAGTTCATCGCCGGGAATATCGATGCGCTGGCCGACAGCCAGTCCCGAGTAACCGATGATGATGTTGTCATCATAATTCTCCACGCCCTCGACGCGGATGCCCATGATCTCATACTGGTTGGGCGAGCCCGTGAAAACGACCTTGGGATTATATACAGTATCGTTGACGGTGTAGGTCTCCTGGGCAAGTGATACCGCCGGTGCCAGCAGTGCCCATGCCATGATAGTCAACAATATGGTGCGCTTGATATCTTTCATTGATGATTTACTCTTCGTTTACTTGATTTACCTGTTCGCTCGTCTTACCGTAACGGCGCTCACGTGCCTGATAGTCGATGATGGCATCGACAAAATCCTCCTTGGTAAAATCGGGCCAATATTTTGAAGTGAAATAAAGTTCGCTATACGCAATCTGCCACAGCAGGTAGTTGCTCACACGCAGGTCGCCGCCGGTGCGGATGAGCAGGTCCGGGTCGGGCATGTCGCTTGTGGCCAAGTGGGCCGACAGCACTTGGTCGTCGATGCTGTCGGGCGCCAGGGTGCCTGAGACGGCCTCACTGGCCATCTTGCGGCAAGCCTGCACAATCTCCCATCGTGAGGAGTAACTCAGTGCCAGACACAGCACCAGCCCGGTGCAGCGGGAGGTATCCATCATGCACTTGTCCAGGCGCGAGGCGGCAAACTCGGGCAGACGCGACATGTCGCCGATGGTGGTCAGGCGCACGTTGTTCTTGATCAGGTCTGGAGTCTGCTGCTCGATGCTGTAGACAATCAAGTTCATGAGGGTGTCCACTTCGTCCTGCGGCCGGTTCCAGTTCTCGGTCGAGAACGTGTACAGGGTGAGATACTTCACACCCACCTCACTGGCAATCTCAGTTATCTGGCGCACGGTTGTCACACCATTCTCATGGCCGAAACTGCGCGCCTGGCCATGCTCCTTGGCCCATCGCCCGTTGCCATCCATGATGACGGCCACATGGCGTGGAATGCGCGTGGCGTCTAACTGCTGTATCTTATCGCTGAGTGATGTCATAGCGAATATTATTCAATATAATTACACTTTACACAACGCTTGCCGAACTCATAGGTCACCGTGAACATGGCAAACGAGTACCATTCAGAATTCTTGGCAAACGAATGCTTGATGCCGAACAAGTCGCTCAAGTGGTCGATGCGGTCACTGAACTCCTTGCGCATGGTAAACTCAAAGCCCAGGTTGAGCCGGTCCTTGAACTTATATTTCACACCGATACCGACGGGTATCGTGAATGATGCCTGGTTGTGTCCGTTGCTGATGGCAAACACAAAGCCCACACCGGCCACCATATAGGGGGAAATGGGCTTGTACTTCTTGTACGTCGGGCCACGGCCATAGTTCAGGAAATTGAACTCGGCAGTGAATCCCAGGTCGATGAGACTTGACGAGAAATCATACTCTTGCCCCTCGGGGAACTTCATGTCGATGTCCTTGCTGTTGCCGCTGATGCTCGCATAGTTCAGGTTGGCCTTGAAAGCCCAACGGCTGTTGTGGACATAGCGGAACATGGCTCCACCGGTGATGCCCGGATGCTTGAACAGGTTGCTGTTGTTCACATCGCCCAGATATCCCGTCATGCCTAGTGAGGGGCCCACCTCATACTTGTACTGCTGTGCCGGGGCATCCAGCACAACAAGCAGCAGTAGAAGTGATATGACGAGCAGTGATTTCTTCATCGGGATCAATCAATGGGGCTATTGGTCAAACGGATATATACTCCACGCCACACATTGGGCAACAGGGCATCATCTTCGCCATATCCGCCAAACAGGTACAGATAGGGGCAGTCCCATGTGGCCGACAGTGACTGGACGCGCCGCGGGAGATAATTCGCACCACTGGCCGTCATCGTCTCGCTGTGGACAAAGGCCTGAGCGCCATAGAACTTGGGCATGTGGCTGGGCTGGAAATAGGTGGTATCGCCCGATGCCCAAGTGACACCCTGGCTGTTGGACAGGTAAATCGCGTCGTTGAGACTGCCGTCGGCCAACTGGCCGCCCATGATGAACCAGGTGTTCTGGAGGCCATAGCGGCGAACGCCCTTCAATTGCGTGTAGGTATAATAACGGAACAGGGTCGCGTCACACAGCCCAGGCAATTCCTGACCATGGTTGTTGCTGATCTTGCCCCACCGGGTGCCGTCATAACCCCAGACGGAGTTCAGCACATTGCCCTTACTGTCCATGCCGCCGACAATCATAGCCTGGGAGGCCTGCGTCCAGTCGTTGCTCACCTCGACCATGCCCGAAGCGTGGCTCACGGGGAAGCCTTCCTCAACTGCCGTCACGGTGAAATCGTCGCCGTGGGGGAACTCGTCATGATAGTTGCCGCCATCCGAGCCGCGGATGATGCCCATGGCGCAATCCTCGTAGCAGCCCAGCAGGGTGTGCCACGTGACGCCACACGAGGTCCACGACCGGCCGTCATCCGATGAATACAGCACGCCGTCGATATCCAGCATGTAGAGTGTCTCTCCGGTCGAGACGAGTGAGGACACATCGGGGGTGAAGGGTAACTCCACAACCTCGCTGTCCCAAATGGCCTGATTGGGCGTCAGGGCCGTCAACAGGCGGCATTCCACGCCGTCATGGGTCATGATGCGGTAAGCACCGTCGAGCATGACAGCCTTGTGCTGGATTCCGCTCTTATAGCCGGGAAGATCCCTGCGCCACGACTGCGGCCACACCAGTGAATCGGGGTTCACCTTGTGGACAAGCACCTTGACCTCATAATCCTTAACCCGAGACTCGTCTTGAGACGTCACCGTGAGTATCGTCTTTCCAGTAAAGTCGATGCTGGTGTTCATCGAGGAGGAATAGTTGATGGTGGTATCGGCCTGCTTGGTGGCATCAGTGATGTTGAACACCGCCGATGACACCGCATTCAGGAGGTGGACAGTCACCTTCAGGGCCGAGATGTCGGTCCCGACGGGCAATGAATCGGCATTGTAAATCAAGCCTCTGTCATAGTCCACCGTGAAATGCACCGAGTCCAGATTGATCAGCACATCATTGTTGGCCTGCAAGGCAAAACCGGTTACCAGTGTGGTCTGGGTGCTGGTGCTGTAGGAATAGGTTTCTTCGTCGTCTTTATCCTTGTTGCACGACACGAGTGCAGGGAGCGATGAGACCATCATAGCCATCGCCAGCACAAGATATAGCGGGTTCTTTTTTATCATTATTGTTCTTATCGTTCTTTTTTACAAACGGCAAAATTACAAAAAAATTCGGTCACACACTGGATTTTTCCCTATAATAATGTAAGTGACCGTCATTTTCGGGGGTAAAGTTACTATATCGGGGCCATACGGGCCACAGTCTTTAAATATAATAAACGGTAAAATGCATTTTTTACACCTTTTTAACGAACTTCCCTGGCCGCGTAACAGTTCGGCGTGCCATCTCGGGCTCAATCCAAGTCGCGAAGCCGCTCCACGGAACTCACGCCAAGAGGCAAAGACGCGAAGTTATAATATAACACTTTGCGGCTTTGCGTGAATGATGAATAGACCCTGTGACAGACGGTGGTTACTTCTTCACGGCAGTGGCAAAACGGACCTTGCCGTAACTGTCCTCGATGACGCGCACCTCGTCCAGGCCGTTTTCTTCGAGCAGATGCTTCACCTCACTGCCAAACCGCTGGTTGATCTCGAGATAGAGGCGCCCGCCACGCTCAAGCGAGTCGGCGGCATAGGGGGCTATCGCCTTGTAGAAAAGCAAGGGGTCGTTGTCGGGGACAAACAGTGCCTGCCCGGGCTCATAGTCCTTGACATTGCGCTCCATCGCGTCGCGCTCGCTCCAGCAGATGTAGGGCGGATTGCTCACGATGATATCATAGCGAGCGGCAGGTTGCGGCGACAGCATGTCGCTCTCGAAGAAGCGCACCTTGACCTTGAGGGCGGCGGCGTTTTCCCTGGCCACCTGGAGGGCGTCGCGCGAGACATCGAGGGCGTCGACCTGGGCAAACTTCAACGCACGGGCCAGCGAGACGGCAATGCAGCCGCTGCCGGTGCCCATGTCCAGCACGCGCAGGTCACTGCCCGGGTTCTCGTCGATAATCATATCGACGAGTTGCTCGGTCTCGGGACGCGGAATGAGCACCGCGGGCGTCACCTTGAACCGATGGCCGTGGAACCGGGCATGGCCCACGATGTACTGCAACGGCTCGTGCCGGCGCAACCGCGCGATGATTTCGGCAATGCGCTGCGGGGCGAATTCTGGCAACTCACTTTCCTGACGCAGGGCGACATCCACCGGATCATAGTTGAACACATCCTCGCAGATGACGCGAATCATTGCCTGCACTTCCTGCGGCTCGGCCACACCAGCCAGTCCGCTCTTGAGTTGTTCTATGGCTTGCTTGAGTATCATAATCATTTCCTCCTTTTGGGCAAAGGTACACACGTTTTCCCGCTATCGGTAAAAAAACGCGCATTTGTTTTGGATTTTTAATTATTTTCACTAATTTTGTAATTTCTTTAACCTCTATAATTCATTTTTATCACCATGAGCGACAATCAAATAGCCAGACAGGGATTCTGGTCCCGCGTTTTCCATCTGTATTATGATGGATTCCGCTCCATGACTGTGGGAAAGACGTTGTGGCTGATTATCGGCATCAAGTTATTTATATTCTTTGTCGTCATTAGATTGCTTTTCTTTCCCAATTTCCTGAACACCAAGTGTGACACCGAGCAGGAAAAGACCGAATATGTGCGCCACCAACTCGTGGACCGCTAACTGAGCATCAAACACTATCAACTAATAACAAAACAACACTGGATTATGGAAGAATTAACTAATGTCGTTGACTGGTCGCGAGCGCAATTTGCCCTCACGGCTATCTACCACTGGTTGTTCGTGCCGTTGACTCTGGGCCTTGGCATCATCATCGCGGTGATGGAAACCATCTATTACCGCACCAAGAGCGAGAAGTGGCTGGCGACAACCAAGTTCTGGATGACAATCTTCGGCGTGAACTTCGCCATCGGCGTCGCCACCGGCATCATCCTGGAGTTTGAGTTCGGCACCAACTGGTCCAATTACAGTTGGTTTGTGGGAGACATCTTCGGAGCCCCACTGGCCGTGGAGGGCATCCTGGCCTTCTTCATGGAATCGACGTTCATCGCCGTGATGTTCTTCGGGTGGAAAAAGGTGAGCCCCAAGTTCCACCTGGCTTCCACGTGGCTCACCGCCATCGGCGCCAGCCTGTCGGCGCTCTGGATTCTCGTTGCCAACGCGTGGATGCAATATCCCACGGGCTGCGAGTTCAACCCCGCCACGATGCGCAACGAGATGACGAGTTTTGCCGCGGTGGCCCTCTCCCCGATGGCCGTGAGCAAGTTTTTCCACACCGTGCTGAGCGCCTGGACACTGGGCGGTGCCTTTGTGTGCGGCGTGTGCGGCTGGATGTTGCTCAAGAAGCGCAACTATGATCACTGCCAGCGCAGCCTCAAGGTGGGCGCCTGGGTGGGCCTGATCGGTATCGTGCTGACCTCGGCCACGGGCGACTCGAGTGCTGTGACAGTGGCCAAGTACCAGCCCATGAAACTGGCTGCGATGGAGGGCCTGTACAAGGGCGACCACGAACAGAGCATCGTGGCATTTGGCATCTTGAACCCGTCCAAGCAAGCCTTTGACGGCCAAGACCCTTACTTGTTCAACATCAGCATCCCCTACGGCCTGTCGTTCCTCGCCACCCACGATTACAAGGCGTTTGTCCCCGGCATCGAGGACATCATCAACGGGGTATCCTATGACAACGAGGGCAACAAGATCAACACCATCTCCTATTCCGAGCGCATGGAGCGTGGCCGACGGCTGCAGGAGATGATGGCGCAGTATGACCTGGCCAACCGTTCGGGCAACAAGGTCGCCACCGATAGCCTCAAGGCCGCCATCAACGCCGACTTCAAGAACTTCGGCTATGCCTATCTGGACAAGCCCGAGGAGGCCATCCCCAACGTGCCGTTGACGTTCTACACCTTCCACTTCATGGTCACCGTGGGCGGTTACCTGATGCTGTTCATGCTGCTGGCCCTGTTCTTTGTTTACAGGCCCAACGTGCTCAACAAGGCCAAGTGGACCCGCTGGTGGCACATCCTGGCCATCATCACCGTGCCACTGACCTACCTGTGCAGCGCCAGCGGCTGGATTGTCGCCGAGGTGGGCCGCCAACCGTGGACCATCCAGGACCTGATGCCCAACAAGGTGGCCATCAGCGACCTGAGCGCCGGCTATGTGCAGACGACCTTCTGGATCTTTGCCGTGGTGTTCACCGCGCTGCTGATTGCCGACATCGGCATCATCTGCAAGCAGATTTCCAAGAAGTCGCAGACCAACTTAGAGACCGTTAACGATTAATCAAGGGAAGGAGGAACCAAGTCATGACTACATACAATTTGTTACAGAATTACTGGTGGCTCATCATGTCGGTGCTGGGCGCGTTGCTCGTGTTCCTGCTCATGGTGCAGGGCGGCCAGTCGATGCTCATTCACTACCCCAAGCCCGACAAGCGCGCGTTGCTCATCAACTCGATGGGCCGCAAGTGGGAGTTGACCTACACGACGCTGGTGACCTTTGGCGGCGCGTTCTTTGCCTCGTTCCCGCTGTTCTACAGCACGAGTTTCGGCGGTGCCTACTGGCTGTGGATGTTGATCCTGTTCAGTTTTGTGATCCAGGCCATCAGTTACGAGTACCGCTCCAAGCCTGGCAACATCTACGGTTCACGATTCTACGACACGCTGCTGTTGATCAACGGCATCGTTGGTCCCGTGCTGCTGGGCGTGGCAGTGGCGACGATGTTCTTTGGCGCCGAGTTCACGGTGACCAAGAGCAACATCCTCAACGTGCAGGCCGCAACCATCTCGCAATGGGGGCCGCGGCACGGTCTGGAGGCCATCGCCTGCTGGAAGTGCCTGCTGTTTGGCCTGATGGTCTTCTTCCTGGCCCGCACGCTGGCGTCACTCTACTTCATCAACAACATCGACGATGACGAGGTCAACCGCAGCCAGCACAAGTTACTGCTGGTCAATGCCGCTGCCTTTGTCGTGCTGTTCCTGGCCACGGTAGCCGTCATCCTCACCTCTCCCGGTGTGGGCTATGACGACAGCGGCAACGCCCAGTGGGTGCCCTTGAAGTACTTGAACAATTACCTGACCATGTGGTGGGCCCTGATTATCCTGCTGCTGGGTGTGGTGATGGTATTGCTGGGCATCGGCAAGACCTTGCTCAAGGCCGATTATCGCGGCGGCATCTGGCCCGCGGGCATCGGCACCGTGCTGGTTGTGCTGACCCTCTTCTGGGCCGTGGGCTACAACAACACGGCCTATCTGCCCTCACTGCTCGACGTGCAGAGTTCGCTCACGCTGCGCAACAGTTCGTCCAGCGAGTTCACCCTCACCGTGATGAGCGTGGTGAGCATCCTAGTGCCCTTTGTCGTGGCCTATATCGCCTATTGCTGGTACAAAATGGACCACAAGAAACTCACCAGCGACGAACTCGACAACACCGACCACAAGTACTAAACTGTCTCATTAGTCCCGATAGACGACGGTTTTTCAGACAACTTGAACAACATTGATGTCAACCTTGACAACCTTTTTGTTGTTCAAGTTGTCTTGTTAGTGCTCACGTTGCTGACGCTTGGTAGTGAAGCCCTCGGTTATCTGGCTGTAATCGTCAACGTCCTTGTAGAGAATCCAGTAAACAATGCCGTTGACATCACCTTCATCGCCATGTGGCACCACATAGGCCTGCGCAAACTTCCAGCCGAACTGGCCCAAGTAGTTCATTGCGTCAATCATCGAGTTGAACTTGATTTCCTTGCCGTTTTCATCCACAATCATCGATTCACTCATCGCTCCCAGCCATGAGGTGCTCTGGCCAAAGTCGATGGCCACCTTGACCTTGCTGCTGAAGAGTTGGGGTGACCCGTACAGCAAGGCATAGACCCGCTTGGATGCAGGATTAAAGCCCTCAATTTCACTCACTTGCGCTGGTGGTACTTGAATCACGTCCTGAGCGATAATGGCCATTGATGACATCATCAATGCCAATGATAAAAAGATCTTCTTCATTTTAATAAGTGTTTATGGTTTCGATATTCACTTGAAACGCAAGGAAAGCATTCCTTATTTTATCATGTGCTGTATTTTTTGTAACTTCGCAGCCTAAAAACAATAATACGACATTACAACATCATGAATGTAAAGATTAACGATATTGTGCGCTTCCTCAACGATGTGGGAGGCGGTAGAGTGTCCAGAATTGACGGCAAGACCGTCTATGTGGAAGATCAGGACGGTTTTGAGCGTCCCGCGCTCGAGAAGGAACTGGTCGTGGTGGGACAAGCGGGAACCAAGGCGTCGGCCTATGAGCGCCCGCTCGACATCCGCACCCGCCAGGTGGAACCCGACAAGCCAGCACCCAGGCCCCAATCCGCTCCCGAGCCCACCCTGCCCATCGAGGAGACCCCCGAGGGAGAGGTGCTCAACGTCGTGCTGGGCTATGAGGCGCGCGAGATCAAGCACCTGAACACCACCACTTTCTATGCCACGCTGGTCAACGACAGCAACTATTTCCTCTATTTCACCTATATGACCCGCGGCGACGGCGACGGCGAGTGGCAGACCCGCTATCACGGCATCGTCGAGCCCAACATCCAGGTGGAACTGGAGGAATTTGGCCACGATGACCTCAACGACATGACCCACGTGGCCGTGCAGTATGTGGCCTTCAAGCAGGGCAAGGGCTTCAAACTCAAGAATCCCGCCCTCATCGAGCAGCGCCTGGATGTGACCAAGTTCTACAAGGTGCATTGCTTCCACGAGAATCCCTACTTTGACGTGCCGGTCATCGCCGTGGAAATCGTCACCAACGACCGCCCCGCCCGTCAGATGCGCATCGACAGCGGTGAACTCGAGCGCGCCATGAAGGAGAAGAAACGCCTTGACCGCCCCCAGCGCAAGCCGGTGCAGAAGAAGACCGACCCCAACGGCATCATCGTCCAGGACCTGCACATCACCTCGCTGCTCGACAACCTGAACGGCATGACGCCAGGCGCCATCCTGGAGTACCAGATGGACAAGTTCCGCGAGGTGATGGACGCCAACCTGAGCAAGCACGGACAGCGCATCGTCTTCATCCACGGCAAGGGTGAGGGGAAACTGCGCCAGCACCTGCTGAGCGAACTCAAGCGCCGCTACCCCCGCTGCACGGCCCAGGACGCCAGTTTCCGCGAGTACGGCTTCGGCGCCACCCAGGTCACCATCCACTGACGACGCCCATCACTTTTCAAACAACTTGAACAACATGGAACAACGTTGAACAACAATTATTTAAATAAGTTGTTCAACGTTGACTCTTCACCGAAACGTCTGCTGCCAAATCTCACGCAAAGGCGCTAAGCCGCTAAGTTTTCTGTTTCCTCTTGTTTGACGACATTTTTCAAACAACTTTGTACAACAAATCAACAACCCAAACAACCATCATTTAAGAAACGTTGTTTGGGTTGTTCAATGTGGTCCCAGTTGTTTGAAGAAAATGAGTTGTTTGAAGAAAATGAGTTGTTTGAAGAAAAGAGGGGTTACTGCAGGATGATGGCGATGATGGCGTTCACATCGCTGATGTTGACTTCGCCGTTACCATCCACGTCGGCAGACGCATCAACGTTGCCCCCGCCCAGGATGGCACTGATAACCTGACTCACGTCGCTGATGTTCACCTCGCCGTTGCCATCCACGTCACCAGGGGTCACGGCGGGCATTTCCTCGATGATGCGGAAGTAGTTGCTCCACCTCTTGTCGGCCTTATAGGCCGCTTGAGTGCCTGCAGGCACATTCAGTCGGCGTCCCCAGTAATTACTGGTAATGAGGGAAAAAGCATCATCTTCTACCGTCATGTCGGCAGGAGACTTGATGTAAGTATAAACGTCCCGCAACTTGTCGCATCCCTCAAACGCCGACTCCCCAATGAAAGAAACTGTGGCGGGAATGGTGATGGTGGGCAATTCCTCGCAGTAGTAGAACGCACTTTCACCGATGGAGGTGAGGCTATTGGGCAGCGTGACACTGGCCAACTTATAGCAACTATCGAACACACGGTCCTTAATCACCTTGACCGAGTTGGGGATGACGATGCTCTCGAGACCAGTGCAACAAAAGAATGTCCACTCTCCCATGTCGGTGATGGAATTGGGGATGTCGATTGTGGTCAATCCTGTACAACTGCCAAACGACTCGTTGCCCAGGGCAGTCACGCTGCGGGGTATGGTGGTGGTCATGCAACCTGTTATCAACCTGTTGGCTGCCGTCTCGATAATCGCATTGCAGCCCCCGCGGGAATCGTAATTGGGATTGCCGCTCTCGACCTTGATGCTCTTGAGTTTCTCACAACCATAGAACGGATTTGCCCCCATGGTGGTGACCGTGCTGGGGATGGTGACGCTCGACAAGCCGGAGCAGCCTTCATACGCGTAGGAACCAATCGTGGTCAACGTGCTGGGGACGGAGAATGCCGTCAATCCTGTACAGCCGCCAAAGGATCCTTCACCCAGGCTCGTCACAGTGCTGGGAATGATGGTAGTCATGCAACCTGATATCAACGTGCTGGTTGCCGTCTCGATAATCGCATTGCAGCCCCCGCGGGAATCAAAATTGGGATTGCCGCTCTGAACCTTGATAGACCTCAAGTTAGAGCAGTAAATGAATGGATTCTTACCCAGGTGGGTGACCGTGCTGGGGATGGTGACACTTGACAGTTCATAGCAGTCACCAAAGGCGTACGAGCCGATGGTGGTGACCGACTGTGGAATGCTCACACTCATCAGGCCGCTGCCGCGGAAGGCATTGCTGCCAATGGTGATGAGCGAGTTGGGGAGCGTTATGCTCATCAGATTACTGCATTCACCGAACGCTAAAACGCCGATGCTGGTGAGCGAACTGGGAAGTGACACACTATACAGGTTGGAGCACATCAAGAAGGCAGATTCCCCAATGCTGGTGACCATGGACCCGACAGTCACCTTCTGCAGGTATTCGCAGAAGACAAACGCCATCTCGCCGATGCTGGTGACGTTATAACTTGTCCCATTGTAGGAGACCATGCGCGGGATGGTGACGTTGCCCGAATAACCGCCCGAGTAAGGACTATCACCCTTATAGGTGACAGCCACCTCGTTGCTACTGGTGATATTGTAGTACACACCACCCACGGCAAAATCGTGAGCCTGGGCCAGCGCTGGTGAGAGAATCGCCATCATGGCGAGAGCAAGGGAGTACAAGAGATTTTTCATAATAGATAAGATTATAGTGATTGAACATTTGGTTTTTTCACTCGCAAAGATACAGAAAGAATGTATAAAAAACAATAGTATTGTTCTATTTTTTCCTATTAATCACTGATAACAGGCATCTATAGATTCCAATCCTGACGTCGAGCCATTCTGTGTGTCTCTATTTCATGACGGGGAAGCGGAACTGGCGCAACTGGCGTTCCAGATCGCGCTCGTGGCCGCCGGTGTAGCGGTTGACCAGGGCATGGAACTCGGGCGAGTGGTTCATGTGGGTGAGGTGGGCCAACTCGTGGCAGATGATGTAGCGGATGAGCCCTTCGGGCATGAACATGAGGTTGCGGGAGAGTTGAATGACCTTTTTACTGGTGCAATGTCCCAGTTTGCGCATGCCGCGGCCTATCTCAAAGCCTGCAGGCCGCAATCCTAACTCACTGGCCACCTGACGGGCCAGCGGCAACAGCACGGCACGGGCCTGAACGTCCATCGCACGGCCGATGACACTCGAAATCGTGCGCTTGACGCCATCGTCGCCCAGGTCGGCACTCTCGTGAACCTGCAAATGCAGGGTGTCGCCCTCCCAGTGGTTGAGGATATAACCCGGCATGCGGCTCTGGGATCCGATGACGACGCGGCACTTGTAGCAGTCGATGGTCTGGCCCACGTGGAATGTGACTGACTGGGGGCGCGGCAACTGGCGCAGCCGTTCCCGGTCAAGGTTCACCACCCGCTGCAACTCGGCCACGCTGATGCCCAGCGGCGCACGCATGAGCAGATGCCCGTCGGTATGATAAGTGAACCGCACCGAGGTCATGCCCCGGCGCAGTTCCACATATATCTTCCCGAACTCACGGTCCTCGATATACCCCTTCATGGCTTTTTCATGTCAAACAACTTGAACAATATTGAACATCTCAAACAACAAAACAAATTTAGGGATTGATATCGCAGTTGGCCCTAAAAGTTTCTTAATGCAAATTTCGCTAAGGAAACGTATTTCACTAAAAAAAAATTAAAAACTATTCGTGATTAATACTATTAATTCGTGAAAATAGCATTAGCCCCGCAGGGTTCGGGCCAACATCCATATCATTGCCATTATTTAATCATTTAAGTTGTTAATACTGTTTCTTGTTGTTCAGGTTGTTTGACGGAGTGTCAGAACCGGGTGATGCCCATGATCTCACGCACGTCGGCCAGCGTCTTGCTGGCGCGGGCGCGGGCACGCTCGGCACCCATCTCCAGGACGCGGTGCAGGTAGGCATCGTCGTTCTCGATGTCGATGATGCGCTCGCGGATGGGGGTGGTGAGGGCCACAATGTCCTCGGCAATCTCCTTCTTGAGGTCGCCGTAGCGAATTGAGCAGTTGTTATAGGCCTCGGTGAAATACTCCACCTTGTCGGGGGTGCCGACGAGTTTGAGGATGGTGAAGAGGTTCTGCACGGCTTCGGCCATGGGCTGATTGGGCTCGGTGGGGCCACCATCGGTCACGGCGCGCATCACCTTCTTGCGGATGACCTTCTCCTCATCGACCAGATAGATGCAGTTGCCCTCGCTCTTGCCCATCTTGCCGCTGCCGTCCAGGCCAGGCACCTTGACAGGCGCACTGCCGAAGTTGAAGTTCTGCGGCTCCTTGAAGTAGTCGGTCTTGTAGAACGAGTTGAAGCGGCGTGCAAAGCGGCGCGTCAACTCCAGGTGCTGCTCCTGGTCCTTGCCAACGGGCACAAAGTCGGCACGCTGGATGAGGATATCGACGGCCATCAGGGTGGGATAGGTCAACAGGCCGGCATTCACGCGCTTGTTGGTGCTGGCGCCGATGATCTCCTTGGCCACGTCCTCGTCGTCATCGCCCTGATTGGGGGCGGTGATGCCCAGGGCCTTGCGGGCCTTGTCCTTGAAGGCGGCCGTGCGCATCAGTTCGCCGATGCCCACGTGCATGTTGAGCAACAAGTACATCTCGCTCACCTCGGGCACGTCACTCTGTACAAAGATGGTCGATTTCTCGGGATCCAGGCCCGCGGCCAGGTATTCGGCCAGAATGTGGCGCACGTTGGTGTGCAACTCCTTGGGGTCGGGGTTGGTCGTGAGGGCATGCAGGTCGGCAATGAAGTAGTAACTGTCGTACTGGCCTTCGTTCTGCATCTTCACAAAGTTACTCAAGGCGCCCAGGTAGTTACCCAGATGCAATTGCCCGGTGGGGCGTATTCCGCTCAAAACAATCTTCTTGTTATCCATATTCTGATTCTTGCAATTTTATTTTACCGAATTGCAAAGGTAATCATTTTTTTTAAATCAGGAAAAAGTGTATCTTTGCATTGTGTTAAAAACTATAGCATTGCGACAATGACAACCGACTCGGGATGGGACTACGAGATGAAAACGGCTGATGTGGGTTACAACTTTACCGATATCACGCCGCTGGGTGGGCACCAGCATGGCTACTGCGATGTGTACCGTGCCCGCCGTTACGGCAAGTGGCTTGTCCTCAAGGCCTTGAAGCCGCAATACCGCGACACTCCCGCCTGCCAGGCCATGCTGCACAAGGAGTTTGACATCGGTTTCCAGTTGTCTCATCCTGGCATCGCCAGCACGCTGGGGCTGGAGCATGTCGATTCCCTGGGCGAATGCATTATCGAGGAATGGGTGGACGGCGTGAGGCTGGACGAGTTTATCGCTCGTGACGATTTCACCGCCGCTAAGGCCCGAGACATTATCAAGCAATTGTGCGAAGTGTTGAAATACATCCACACCCGTCAGGTGATTCACCGTGACCTCAAGCCCAGCAACATCCTCATCACGGCCGACGGCAACAGGGTAAAGGTGATTGACTTCGGCGTGAGCGACACCGCCAGCCACGCCATCTTTAAAGGGCCTGCGGGAACTCTGGAATATACCGCGCCCGAATTGCTGGCTGGCGAAGCGGCCGACTCGCGTGCCGACCTCTACTCCCTGGGCATCATCATCAACCTGATGAACAACGCCTTGCCTCGTGTTGATCGGCAGTTATCCAAGATTGCCCAATGGTGCAGTCAGGCCGATCGAGACCAGCGCCCAGCAGATGCCAGCCAGGTGCTGGACGCACTCCAGCGCCCCACCAAGTCGGTCCGCTATCTTTTCATTGCCACCGCCACATTAGCCACCTTGCTGATAGCCACAGCCATAGCAATGGTCATCAAGTTTGGCCTACCTTGGCAACAGGTTCCTGCCGAAGTGCCCGCCAACGACACCACAGCAGTGGCAACCGCCACAGTTGACACCACTGTGGCCAATACCACCCGTGCTGATGCAGCCGATGTCAGCACAACCGATGCCACCAACGACGCAGCAGGAACTGTCGCTCAACCTCAGTCTGCCCAGCCCCCTCAGACGGCCCAGCCGGCCCAATCAGCCCAACCGCCTGTCCAAGAAGCATCCCCCGACAAGTTGCCGCCCTTATTGCGCCAGAAATTCCTTGCCAAGGCCGCCAGCGTGGGGATGCTCGGGGCCATTAACGCCAAGGGGACTCTTGACGAGACTCTCAGACTTCAAGGTAAGGAAGCCTTTGACCGCTATATTACCGAGTTTTTGAAAGAGAGAATCGAGGGCGAACTCGTTTATGAGGCTAACAACATGTTCATCAATGATCTGGGACATAACAAGGCCATGCGTGAATTCCTGCTCACACCCGAGGGGCACCGCATGTTGAGCGCAGGGCGCAAGGTGGCCTTTGAGTATGCTCAAGACAGGCTACATCAACTCTACCCCGATCTGGACATCCCACCCTTCACCTTCAACAAAACCGAATGGTTCGATTAACGCCCCAAAAAATCAGGCCATTGCCTTGATTATCCTATCGTTTAGGCTGTTCAAATGAAAACCGTTGAGGGAACTCCTTGACATATTCTATAAGCGTCATTTTTCTCACCTTGAGGGCCCGTTTGTGATCTGAAATACATTTCCAGATACTTGATTCTGAGTCGAATAGCGCCATCCAGATGAGAGCGATAGATGCTAAGCCAAAAACAATCATCAGGAAACCGACAAAATACCAAGACCAGTTAGTGGAATAGACATCACCGGCTCCAAACCCAAAGATACCCTCATAGTAGTGTGAATAAGATTTTGATTCATGTGTGTTGCAATAGTACCAAGCCCACCAGGTAATAGCCGATGACACAATTGGGAAAAGTAAATTCCCGAACATTTGACCAATATGACCTTCTTCTTCCGATGCCTTTCTGGACCTAATGGCTTCAAGGATTTCGGCATTGCTGCGGGAGGAATGCCATTTCAATCCGCAATGTGGACATGTAAAGGTGTAACTCCCATCCCATTTAGGTGCGGAATAATGATCCTTGACGGCTTCACCAGCAAGGTATCCGCCAGCCGAAGCCCCAAGTTGGTATCCCCATTCTTCGGCACCAAAAAAACTACCAATCACCGATCCAACCACGCCACCGACCTGTTTTCCCGCAAATTTGCCGCCATAGGTCGCTGCCGTTTGCTTCAATTCACTCGTCGATTTGATATTCTGTTCCGAGTTTGCCACATGCTGGCATACTGGACAATTTCTCATATTGCTCATAGTCCTAATGATTATAATTGCTTAATCGATTCTACAAACATTTTACCTGAGAGGTAGAACTGGATGTACATCCAAAACGGCTCCAAGAAAAACACGGCCGACAAGACAATATCCATAATCAAAGCAACAAGGATATTGATGACCACACCGCACCCCAGGAGTTTAGTGACATTTCCCGAAAGAGAAATACCCACTTTATCGCAGATGCTGTAATACATGTGCCACAAGATGCCACAGTAGATCACCACGCCAAAGCCAAAATCAGGAATCGCCATCAGCAGACTACCCCACAGGGCGTGCTGCTTGACAATCTTCATGATGTCTTTCTTGAAGAACGGTTCGGCCAGTTTTGCTGCAATCTGTCCTTCAAACATAGGCCATTACAATGATGTCACTTCTTTTTTTGAGTCTGCTGCTTTTTGCTCTGAGATGACTTCTTGTTGCTTTCTTCGATTTGCTCACCTACCCATCTTACGGCATTGTGAACCAGAGAGTGTAATAAATACTGTAACATAGCGTATAGAATTAATGGTTAAACAAAGATGAATTTATCCTCTGTAAGCCTTCTTGGCGGCGTTAATAAAATCTTTGATGGTGGATTTGTCCTTGAGCATATTGTTTACTGCGTTGCCAATGTCCGACACGTTGAATGACGAGCCTTTCTTCTCGGCCAACGCACATAGTGCTTGCAGATAAACCCAACCCGAAGCCAATGTCACACCATAGAGCGAGGCCGACATGAGCACAGCGCCACCCACCGAGCCAATGCCGGGGATGAATTTGAGGGCACTAGCCACACCACTCAAGGCAAGGTAACTAGCCAAGTTGGTTGCAACACCCGATCCAATAGATTTCATTACATTCTCGCCAAACGGAAGACCCAACTTACTGTTCACACGGGCATACATTCCCCAGATGTTGGCGGCACCGGCTGCCATGTCGGCGCCCGGAATGGGAATCCATGCTGATCCCACAGCCAGTTTACTATGAAGTTTCACGACATTGGCAATCTCAGTAGGCAATGTCTGATCAGCGGTCTTATCCATCAGTTCAACGAGTTTGATCGCAGTTTTGATTAATGTTCTTTCACTATCCATAATCATTCAATTTGTTAGGTTAATCGTTCAGTTGATTCGTTCCACGTCGAGGTAAGCCATGTTGAGGGCGCCGGCGCGGCGGATGTCGATGCCGTAGATGCGCATGAAGGCGTCGGCAACGGGTTGGCCACCGTTAGTTAACACAGGGTTGCTCATCGATTGGGTAACCACTTCGACAGACATGCCGGGCTCGATGCGTATGCCGTTGGCATTCTTCATTTGCTTGGTTGTGATGATAAATCTTGGCATAGTCAGTAATAATTTAATTGTATAAGGTTATAAGAATATTTGGTTGCAAATATAGACGTTTGACATGGTAAAATATGGCATTGTGTTGGTTCAAGTTGGTTCACGGAATGCAAGAATAATAAAAGAATTTAAATAATGTTGTAAATTTGCGCCCAATGAATATTACCGACCACGAAATAAAAGAGTTGATAAAGATGGTGGAGACTAAACTGGGCAGGCCACTTGCAGCGCCTGTGGATTTTAGTCTCCTGTCACTCGAGATAGAAAAGACGCTTAACGAGACGATCAGCATATCAACCATCAAGCGACTGGTGGGCTATGTTAACGATGAGCACAGGCCCAGCGTCACGACATTGAATCTGCTGTCACGATATGTGGGTTTCAAGAACTGGCAAACCCTGCAACTTCATCTTGATGACACGACATCGGGGTCACTCAGTGAGGATATCATTCAGTCCAGCAGTCTGGCTGTCGGTGATGAGTTGGAAATGGAATGGCTGCCCGACCGTTATTGCCATGTCAGATTCGTGGGTAATAACCGGTTTGAAGTGATTGATGTGAAGGGCAGCAAGCACCTGCAAGTGGGTGACACGTTCGAGACGCTTGTCCTGTGCCTTGGACAGCCGGTCATGGGGACCAACCACATTCACGGCGATGAGCGACGCCCCATCTACATCATCGGGCGCCGTCACGGCCTGTCGGCCCTAAGGAAAATCAAAGAAACATAATTCACCCCTCTCACTCGACCATGGCAAGCAAGTCGCCGGCAATGCCGGGGCAGGCTGCCAGGATGCAGATGCCGTGGTCGTTGCGGTAGCGCTTGACGATGGCCCCGGCCTCAAGGGCAATGAGTTCGCCGGCACAGGCATCCCACTCCTTGAGATTCAACTCCCAATAACCATCCAGCCATCCGGCGGCGACATAGCACAAGTCCATCGCTGCCGAGCCGAGGCGGCGGATTCCCCTCACGCGCGGCATGACCTGGGCAAAACGGTCCAGGTTGTTGTCGGGATTGGTGGCCTTGTCATAGGGGAAGCCCGTCGAGATGACAGAGCGCTGCAACTCGGTCGTGGATTTCGCCTCCAGCCGTCCGTAGGGGCCCACTGCGCCCTTGCCCTTGACGGCACAGAATTCCTCACCGAGCGTGGGGGCATAGACATATCCCATGTGTGTAACGCCATCGACCTTGAGCCCGATGGAGATGCAGTAGCAGGCCAGGCCTGCACTGTAATTGACCGTCCCGTCCAGCGGATCGATGACCCACTGATAACGGGCCTGGCGGTGGTCGTCGCCGCTCTCCTCGCTCAGGATCGCATGATCGGGGTATCGGGAGTGCAGCATGTCGATAATGACGCGTTCGCTGCCCTTGTCGGCCTCGGTCACAATATCATAGGCGCTACCCTTATCCTCGATATTCAAGTCACGGCGGCGGAAGTAGGCTCTCAAAACCTCGCCCGCCTCATGGCCCATCTCCCGTGCACACTCCAGCCAATCCTTTTCCTGGCTGGTCAACGGCTCTCTAAACATGTTTTTCATCATCGTTTTACCTCCTTATCATTTTTATAAAACCTTGAAACAATCTGCCAAAAAAAGGGGGCGATTATCACGCCCCCCCTGTGAAAACTACTCATTTCCGTTCTCAGGCTCAATGGGTATCTGGCGCTTAAACACTTCCTTGAAAGTGATCAACGTCTCGCTGCGGCCCAAACCCATCTTCATGAAACGGTCGTGGATCACCTGCAACAGGTGGTCATTGTTCTGAGCATACAACTTGATGAACAGGTCATACTTGCCTGTTGTGAAATAGCACTCAACAACCTCGGGGACAGTTTTCAACCTGGCCACCACCTCATCAAACTTGGATGGGTCATTCAAGAAGAAACCGATGTAGGCACAGGTCTGATAACCCACCGAAGCCGGATTAATCAATGAGATGGAACCCTTGATGACGCCCATGTTGTACAACTTCTGTATGCGCTGATGAATGGCGGCTCCCGACACATTGCAGGCCCTTGCAATCTCCAAGTAGGGCTTGCGTGCATTGAGCGAAAGCATCTTTAAAATTTTGTAGTCTAGTGAATCAAGTTTTGTTGCCATAAATTATAATTTTTATTGTGTATGCCTTAAAATAAATATTTGATAGAACACGTTTACTAATTTAAATTCAAGCAGTTTCCAGAAAAAGTGCTGCTTGAGCGCTACAAAGATACAACATATTTCTTAATATATTGATAAATTATAAGAAAATTTCTGTAAAATCTTCACATTTGGCATATTTTCACAATTTATATCTTGCGAATTTCCCCGAATGTGAACGTCGGGAATGGTCATCTGTCATCAGATTGATGAGTACCGACGCCCGTTTCCATGTCACTATTGCCGACCATGACGGCCTTGACGTGGGCTTTATCTCCTACTGGACCCTCGATGGGTTCAACTACATCGAACACCTGGCCGTGGAGGGGAGATGGCGCCGCATGGGGTATGGGGCAAGCCTGGTGCGTCATGTGGCATCGCTGGGGGCTCCCCTGCTGCTCGAGGTTGAGCCACCTATTGACGACGTGACCGTCAACCGCGTCAAGTTCTACCAGCGGTTGGGGCTGACACTGAGGAAAGACGTGGAATATGTCCAGCCGCCATACGGTCCGGGAATGCCCCCGGTCCCCTTGCGATTAATGACCTCATCCTCGATGACTCACGATGACGTCGAGCGCGCCGTCGCCACCATCAAGGCAGTCGTGTACCGACAAGCGACACAATAAAACCCACGCTGTGTCATCAATGGCGACTGTAACTATTCATCGCGCTACGCGCGAGAAATCAAAATTATAAATAAAACTGAAACAAAAATTTATTATATTTCAATTTCTATACAAATTTTTGCTTGATTTCTCGGCCATAAGGCCGATTTAAAACAAGCGACTGAATTATGACACAGCCTCAAGGGGGGGCAAGAGAGAAGGGGCGGTCAACTCCCGATGGGAGCCAGCCACCCCTTCTTGTGCTATTCAAGTCCCTGGTGTTGAGAGGGATCACATGTACTTGGCCACAGCGGCCTTGAGGCGAGTAGGATCCTCGACGCGCTCCACGATCTCACCACCCTTGATGATAAACGTGGTGGGGATGCCAGTGACATTGTAGTTGCCAACGTTCTGAGAGTTGACACTGCGGGGATCAAAGACGGTGATCCACGGAAGATTCTGGGCCGACTGGCGCCAGGCCACATTGTCCTGGTCCAGACTGATTTGGTAAATTGCCAGGCCACGGGAATGGTAATTCTGATAGATGTCGTTGAGCAACTTGTTGAGTTGAGGCGAGATCTCGGTCGTGTAGGCGGTGAAGTCGAGCAGCACGACGCGGTTCTCGGCAGCGACCTTCGACAGGCTGTATTCCTTGCCGTGGTAGTCCTGCAACTTGATGTCGATGAGCGAAGCCACGTCGGCATACACGGTATCGGTCGGGGCGGCCTGCGCACGGCGGCGGCGTTGTCCGTCAAGCAGCAGGTTCACCAGATAGTCGGTCCTGGGATCGTCGGGGCGGAAGGAGTTGAACGAGTTGGCCACCGCGCCGATGATGCGCAGGTCATCGTCATCAAGGGGGTCAAACAGCGGCTTACCGTTGATATACTTGTTGATGGTGTAATAGGCCACAATGCCGCTGGGATCGGCGACAATCTGCCGGGCCAACTTGTCTTTCCAGGCCTTTAACTGGGCCTCGCTGCCCTTGTTGCCTGCAAACTGCATCGCCTCCTTGTCAATCTTCATCACCTGCTCGGCATGCTCGCTGCCCGAGATGGAGTAATCGGTGCCAAAGGCGCCCAGTCGGGTCTTGATCGTGAGGTGGTCCAGGCTGTCAATAGGGAAGCAGATAGATTGTCCAGCCAGTCGCAGTTGATAGATATTAGGCACCTCGGGAGCCGGGGCACTGACACTGAACTTGCCATCCTTGCCCACCTTGACGCTGTCGATAATCAGCCACTCACCATTGCTTGATTGCTCGAGCACGAGCGTTGTCGAGTCGGTGGCATCCTCAACGACGCCGTCAACCTGGAACTTATTGCCGTTACAAGCCGTGAGCGCGGCGACGGCAACCATCATCAATAATATCTTTTTCATGCTGTTGTGAATTTTATCTTTCTAAAAAACGTGCGAAATTACACTTTTTTTCTCAACCCACCAAATTGAAACCAAAAACAACTAGGGAATGAGCGACAAAAAACAAGAAAAACAGCCGCAGGGACAATCAGCCCGCCCAGCAACACAAACCACTCAATCTAAACGCATTAAGAAATATCCGCCCGAACTTTTTCGCCCGTTTGCTCAATCACGTGCTTAAATAATGTGGCAAAAGTGAGGAAAGATTGGGCAAAAACCATTATCTTTGCTGGTTAAACCAACCATTTTAAGATTTATCATGGAGTTCAGGACGACAATGAAGACGGGAGAGAACCGCGGCTGGCTGCATCACAGCGACAGGGTGGTGCTGCTGGGATCGTGCTTCAGTGACAACATCGGCACCAAGATGCACGGTGCGTTCATTGACGCAACGGTCAATCCCATGGGGACGCTCTACAACCCCATGAGTATCGCCCGGGCAGTGGACAGGCTCATCGATTGCCGTCCCATGGCAGGACAGGAACTGTTCATGCAGGGCGGCGTGTGGAACAGTTATGACTTCCACTCCCGCCATTCCATGCCCGACAAGCAGGTGACCATCGACCGCATGAACGGCCGCATCGAGATGGGCCATCAGGCACTGAAGACCGCCCAATTGCTCACCATCACGATGGGCACCGCCATCGTCTATCGCCTCAAGGCGACAGGCGAGGTCGTCGCCAATTGCCACAAAGTGCCACAACATGAGTTTGAGCGCAAGATGGCCAGCGTCGGCGACATGGTCCAGGTGCTTGACACGATGCTCACGCGCTTGCACGATTTCAACCCCGGTCTTAGGGTAATCCTCACGGTGAGCCCCATCCGTCACATTGCCGACGGCCTTGACGTCAACTCACTGAGCAAGGCGGCCTTGCGTGTAGCCATCCACGAGGTCTTGACCAGGCATCACGAGTATTGCGAGTACTTCCCCGCCTACGAGATCATGCTCGACGACCTGCGCGACTACCGCTTCTACACCAGCGACATGGTTCATCCCAGCGAGGTGGCGGTGGAATACATCTGGCAGGCGTTCCAGGCGACCTACCTCGATGACCACAGTGCCCTGGCAGTGGCCCGCTGCGAACGCATCCACAAGCGTCTGCAGCATCGCCCGATGAGCACCAACCGCGAGACGGTGGACCGCTTCAATGCTGACACGGCCAGCGTGGTGCGCAACCTCATCAAGGAATATCCCTACCTGGAAAAGAATACTGAACTTCTAAAAGCACTTGAACGATCATGAAATACTCGATTACCGAAATATCCAATGTACTGGAAGTCACCGGCGGACAAATCGTCGATGAAGACGCTATCGTGAGCCAGTTGCTCACCGACTCGCGCTCCCTCACGTTGCCCGAGGAGACCATCTTCTTTGCCCTGCGCACCGAGGGTGGCGACGGGCACAACTATATCCCCGACCTGTTTGACAAGGGGGTGCGCAACTTTGTCGTCGCCAGCGACTACTATGCACTGCCCGAATGCGCCGGCGCCAATTACATTGCCGTCGAATCACCGCTTGACGCGTTGCAGGCACTGGCCACCTTCCACCGCAGGCGCTTCCGCGAGTTGCCCGTCATCGGCATCACCGGCAGCCGCGGCAAGACCACTGTCAAGGAGTGGCTGTACCAACTGCTCAAGGACGATTACCGCATCGTGCGCTCACCACGCAGTTACAATTCCCAGATAGGTGTGCCGCTCTCGCTGTGGGACATCGACAACAACACCGACCTGGCCATCATCGAGGCCGGCATCTCGACCACTGGCGAGATGGACAACCTGCAGGCCATGATCAGGCCCACCATCGGCATCATCACCAACCTGGGCAGTGAGCACAATGACGGCTTCGCGTCGATGCAGCAGAAGGCCCAGGAAAAAGCCAAGATTCTCTTCAACTGCGAGAGCATCGTCTATTGTGCCGACGACCCGCTGGTAACCCACACCATCGCTCCGCTTGTCGAGAGTGATGTGGCCATGGCCATGTCATGGTCCCGCAACCACTGCGAGGCGCCACTGCAGGTCGAGAAGACCGAGCGCAACGAGAAATGCACCACCGTGCATTACACCTATGACGGCGATGCCAGCGAGGTCACGATACCCTTCACGGCCGACCGCGACCTGGACAATGCCATCATCTGCCTGGCAGTGCTGCTGCAACTGGGCATCGACCGCGATGTCATTGCCAGCCGCATGGCAACCCTCACACCCGTGGGGACGCGTCTCAACGTCATCGAGGGCGTCAACAACTGCACCGTCATCGTGGACAGTTACACCAGCGACTACAACTCCCTCACGCCAGCCCTCAACTTCATGACACGGCGTGCCGGCAACCGCCCGTGCACCGTCATCCTGAGCGACCTGGCCACCGAGACCTACAGCGGCGCCGAGTTGTACATCCGCGTGAGCGAGTTGCTCAAGACCAAGCGTGTGAACCGCCTCATGGGCATCGGCAAGGAGATGTGCCGCTACAGCCAGTACTTTGACGAGTTGCCACACGCCCGATTCTATAACGACACGCAGGAGTTCATGAACGACTTTGCCAAGGGCGACTTTGACGACGAGACCATTCTCATCAAGGGCGACCCGCGCTTCGGCTTCAGCCAGATCATCGACCTGCTCGAGGCCAAGCAGCACATGACGGTCATGGAAGTGGACCTGAACGCGCTGGCCCACAACTTCAAGTTCTTCAAGTCGCTCATCAAGCCCGGAACCAAGACCATCGGCATGGTCAAGGCCAGCGGCTATGGGGCCGGCAGTTATGAGATTGCCAAGACGCTGCAGGACTGCGGCTGCGACTACCTGGCTGTCGCCGTTCACGACGAGGGTGTGGAACTGCGCAAGGCCAGTATCACCATGCCGGTCATCGTGCTCAACCCCAATGGTGTGAACTACAAGGCGATGTTCCAGTACCAACTGGAACCCGAACTCTACAGTCTGGACATGACCCGCGACCTCATCAAGGAGGGCAGGCGCTATGGCGTTCAGGGCTTCCCCGTGCACATCAAGATTGACAGCGGCATGCACCGCCTGGGGTTCACCCGCGAGCAGTTGCCCGAACTGATCGAAGTGCTCAAGTCCCAGGATGTCATCAAGCCGGCCTCGGTCTTCACCCACCTGTGTGTCGCCGACGAACCTGATCAAGATGACTACACCCAGGGCCAGTTTGACTACTTCGATGCCTGCAGCGACCTGCTGCAGCAATCCTTTGACCATCCTATCATGCGCCACGCGCTCAACACGAGCGGCATCGTGCGCTTTCCCGAGCGCCAGTACGACATGGTGCGCATCGGCATCGGGCTGTATGGCATCCGCACGCTCTTTGACGGCACCGAGGACACCCTCAAGCCCGTATCGGCCCTGCGCTCGATCATCATCAGCATCAAGCAATGGCCAGCGGGCACGACCATCGGCTATGGCCGCCGCGGTGTGCTCGAGCGCGACAGCCGCATCGCTACCGTGACCATCGGCTATGCCGACGGCTTTGACCGCCACTTTGGCAACGGGGCCGTGAACATGTGGGTCAACGGCAAGTTATGTCCCACGGTGGGCACCGTGTGCATGGATGCCGTGATGATTGATGTGACCGATGCGCCCTGCAAGGTGGGTGACACGGTCGAGATTTTCGGCGAGCACGTGCCCATCGAGCAACTGAGCGAAGCCCGCGACACAATCCCCTACGAGATACTGACCAGCGTCTCGCCACGCGTCAAACGAGTTTATTACCGCGAATAATGATGAAACGGACCCTACTTGACATATCACTGCTCATGGCCTTGCTGCTGGGTTGCGCCACAAGCGCTCTCGCCCAGGACATCGAGGCTAACGGCATCTACTACAATATCATCAGCGACACCCAGGTGGCTGTAGCACCTGCCATCCATGGGGGTATCAACCACTACCATGGCTGCATCATCCTGCCCGAGCGGGTGTACTGCGACGGCGTTAACTATGATGTCGCTGCCATCGGCGCCCGAGCCTTCTGGCAGTCAGGAGTTACCGAGGTGCAGATTCCTAACAGCGTGACGATGATCGGCGACGCCGCTTTTGCCGATGCCGAAAACCTGACCAGCATCACCCTTCCGCTCGGCCTGACCGCCGTGAGCCGGTATATGCTGGCCGGAACTTCCATCGCCAACATCGTCCTGCCCGAGGGCGTCACGACAATCGGGCAAGGCGCCTTTGAGGACTGCGCCAGCCTGGTGACGGTGTACCTGCCCGCATCGGTACGTCACATCGGTGACAGGGCCTTCAGGTACTGCTATAACCTCGCCGATGTCTATAGTGACGCCTCTACCCCACCCCTCACGCTGGGCGACGAGGCCTTTGAGGGCTGCAGCGGCATCCACGTGATGGTGGCCGACGGCGGCATGGCACGCCGCTACCAGAACGATGCCGTGTGGGGTGATGAGGAAGTGTTCTCGTTGTGGGTTGACAAGGGTCTGGCCGTGCCGCCCGAGATGCGACAGGAGCACCTGGGCGAGAACTGGACAGCGTTGACCCTGGGCAACAGCCTTGCCTACAAGATCTACGGCCCTGACGGTTACCTGCAAGCCATCACCGCTGCCGACCGCTACTTCCTGCCCATCGGCGCACAGAGCACCGACTATCTGGTGGTGCCCACCACCCTGACGCACGACGAGGAAAACCAGCAACTGGTGGCAACCAGTGAGCCGGCTGCCATCGAGGAGATAGAAGAATCCAAGCCCAACGGCGACATCACCATCCTGGGCCTGGACGGCACCATCCACATCGAGGGAGATACCCACGGGATGTGGACATTCATCTATGACGTGTATGGCAACCTGTGGTATGAGCGTCCCTCGGGACGCAACTGGATCAACCTGCCGGGACAGCGTGTTTACATTGTCAAGGTCGGCGATGTGGTACGTAAAGTATTCCTAAACTGATGACAAACAACAACAACGATATCGACATCAAGTACATGCGCCTGGCCCTCGACGAGGCCCACAAGGCGCTCGAGCGCGATGAAGTACCCATCGGGGCCGTCATCGTGTGTAAGGGGCGCATCATCGGCCGCGGACACAACCTGACCGAGGCGCTGACCGACGTCACCGCCCATGCCGAGATGCAGGCCATCACCGCCGCGGCCTCGACCCTGGGCGGCAAGTACCTGACCGACTGCACCCTGTATGTCACCGTCGAGCCCTGCCTGATGTGCGCCGGAGCGCTGGCCTGGAGCCAGATACCGCGCATCGTCTATGGCGCGAGCGACGACAAGCGGGGCTACCACACGATGTGCGCCGCCCCCTTCCACCCCAAGACGACCGTCACCGGCGGCATCCTCGCCGACGAGTGCGCCCGCCTCATGACCGACTTCTTCAAGAAAAAAAGGGTAAAATAGGGACGGTTCTTTTGATGTATTTTTAGATATCCACTCATTAACCAGAATAATTAAAGTGATGAAAAAGACGTTATTATTACCGCTGACATTGATGGCAGCCATGATGTTCATGGCAACGGTGGCATGTGCCCACACGACAACCAACAAGCAAGATGCCATCGAGATGGCTGCCCCCGAAGAGGAAGCCACCTTTCCTGCCGATACCATCGAGGTGATGAGCCAGGCCATGGGCCGCACCATCAAGAATGTGGTCGTAATGCCCCAACAATACTTTGATGACGTGGAGGACAACAAATACCCCGTGCTGTACCTGCTGCATGGTGCCGATGGCTGCTACAACGACTGGTCCCGCAAGGCCGACCTGCACCGTCTGGCCGACCAGTACAACGTCATCATCGTGTGTCCCGACGGTCAGGACAGTTGGTACTTTGACTCGCCCATCGATCCCAAGATGCAGTTCGAGACCTACGTCAGCAAGGAACTGGTCGAGTATATTGACAGCCACTACCGCACCCACGCCAACCGCTACATGCGTGCCATCACGGGCCTGAGCATGGGCGGTCACGGCGCGCTGTTCCTGGCCTTTCGTCACCCCGACGTGTTCTGGTCTTGCGGCAGCATGAGCGGCAATATGGACATCACCCAGTTTACCGACAGGTGGCACATCAAGGCCCGTCTGGGCAACTATGAGGACAACCCGCAGCGCTGGCATGACCATGCCGTGGTCAACCAGTTGGACAAGTTGAAGAACTGTCCCCTCAAGCCCGCCCAGAACATCATCATCGACGACGGCCTGAACGACATCTTCATCAAGAACAATATCGCCATCCACGACAAGATGGTGGAAATGGGCATTGACCACGACTTCACCGTGCGTCCCGGTCGCCACAGTTGGACCTACTGGGTCAACTCGCTCGACTACCACATGATGTTCTTTGACAAGGCCTTCAACCGCGGCCGCGAACTGATGGAGAAATAAACTACCGACAAAGCACCTAACCCGATAATACCCTAACCACAATGAAACGACCCAAGATACTGATTATCTATACCGGCGGCACCATCGGCATGATCGAGAATCCCGAGACCCATGCCCTGCAGCCGTTTGACTTTGATCACCTCATGGACAATGTGCCCAAGGTCAAGAAACTCGACTATGACATCGATAACCTGCAGTTCAACCCGCCCATCGACAGCAGCAACATGGACCCGACCCACTGGCGTGACATCGCGCTGGCCATTGAGGAACACTACGACCGCTATGACGGATTTGTCGTGCTGCACGGCACCGACACGATGGCCTTCACGGCCTCGGCGCTGAGTTTCATGCTCGAGAACCTGAGCAAACCTGTCATCATCACCGGCTCGCAACTGCCCATCGGCGAGGTGCGCACCGACGGCGAGGAGAACCTCATCACCGCCCTGCAGGTGGCCGCGGCCATCGACGAGAAGGGACGCCCGCGCGTGCAGGAAGTCGCCATCCTGTTTGAGAACTACCTGTGGCGCGGCAACCGTGCCACCAAGATGAGCGCCGACAACTTCAACGCCTTCAAGAGTTTCAACTATCCCGAACTGGCCGAAATCGGCCTTGACATTGATTATAACGAGGCCAGCCTGAGGAAGATGCCGCCTCGCCCGCTGCGGGTGTGCACCGACATGGACACCAATGTCATGTTCCTGGAACTCAACCCCGGCATGACCGAGCAGACGCTCGACTACCTGCTGCACACGCCGGGCATCAAGGGCATCGTCCTCAAGACCTACGGCGCCGGCAACACGCCCAGCCACCCCTGGTTCATCAAGTGCATCAAGGAGGCCGTGGAGCGCGGTGTGGTCATTGTGAACGTGACCCAGTGTGTCAACGGCGGCGTGAACTGCACGCTCTATGAGACGGGCAAGACCCTGCTCGACGCCGGCGTCATCAGCGGTGCGGACATGACCAGCGAGGCCGCTATCACCAAGATGATGTTCCTCTTCGGCATGCGGTACTCTTCCAGCATGGTCAAGAAATACATGGTGAGCGACCTGTGTGGCGAACTCACCCTCCCTTAAACCTTCCTCAAGCCTGAAGTATGGACAAATATTATCTCATCCTTGCCGTTACAGTGCTCCTACTCGTTGCTTATCTTGCAAGCCGCAATAGCCACGCAAAAGCCCAAGCAACGACCGACTTCATCCCGCCCAACCAGGAGAAACTGATTGACGACATGATCGCATTAATGGATTGTCCATACTCGCTCTATTCAAGGGGCATCGACAAACATTATATCATCGAGGCCTACCAGCAGGCCTGTGACACGGCTAAGGGATTTATCCCGGTTTTCTTCACCATCGATGTGAACCTCTTTGAGTGTCTGATGTCCAACATGGGATTTGACAGGGAGGACATGGTGGACGGGGATTTGCCCTTTGACGAAATGTTGAAAGGTCTGAGGAAAAGGTTGCTCACCGAGGAAGGCAAGTCAGGTCAGGAAATGCTTGAGAAGTTACTCCAGCAGTATATCAAGGACTATGACCAGGACGGCAATCCGGGCTGGCAGCAGTTCAGGTCGGAACCAGCCTACAAGAACGTCTCCAATGACTGCTTTACCGGAATCCTGTGGGACGAAAGCGGGAAAACCGAGCACGACCTCATTTTGGCCGAAATTCCGGTGCAACACCCCTGGCAAGTGTTCGCCTGGTGCCCCTACGGCGACTGGAACGCCTGTCCCGATGCCGACACCCACCTTGCCGTCGCCAGATACTGGCATGAGGAGTATGAGGCCGTCCCCATGGTGATCGGCTCCGATTTCATCATTTACCGAGTCCCCAAGCCCGTTGATGACGACCGCGCCGCGACCCTCGCCGAGGAGCAATTTGCCTATGACGAAGATATTGTCACACAGGGAGTCGGGAACATCAACACCCATGAACAGATGTTGAGACAATCACGGTACTGGTACTTCTGGTGGGATTAATCCATTACAAAATGGATTCTCAAGAAATAACGTCAAGCCGCCTCGAGCATGTGCTCCAAGGCGGCTTGATTTGTCATGTCGTCGATCAACAATCAGTAGGTCATGCGGGGCTCGAGTTCCTTGGCCTGGTCGATCATCTTCTGGATCTCGCTCTCGACGGGAACGCGGCCACACAGGTGCTTCTCCTCGTTGACCTCGGCCACCTTGGCGGCAAGGTTGGCAGCCACGCGGTGACGCAGTTCCTTGACGGTGTCGACACCTGCAGCCTCGAGCAACTCGGCGAACTGCGGGCCGATGCCATTGATGCGGAACAAGTCGGCATGGTTGGTCCACTTGAGAATCAATTTCTCACTGATGCCGGTCTTCTCGGCCAGTTCCTTGCGGCCTGCAGGAGCAGCGCAGCGGTCAAGCAGTTGCGATACAGACGTGATGCCCTCGGCTTGCAACTTGGGAGCATAAGCATCGCCAATGCCCTCGATATCAATAATCTTGTAATCCATAACTCTATTCAGTTTTATAATGTTTAAATAATACCTCTATTTTTCAATTACTCTTCTACTTTCTTGTCACAGTTGCAGTCGATGATCTTCCAGATGCAGGCTGCCAGCGCACCACCCACCAGCGGGCCGACGATGAAGATCCACAGGTTGGCCAGTGCGGTACCACCCTGGAAGATGGCGGGAGCAATGGAGCGGGCGGGATTCACCGAGGTGCCGGTGTAACGGATGCAAACCAGGTGAACGAGAACCAGCGACAGACCGATGGCCAGGCCGGCAAAGTTGTTGGTAGCGCCGTTGGTCTTGGCGGTAGCACCGAGGACTACAAGCACAAACACGCAGGTGAAGATAATCTCGGCCAACAGACCACCCATGACAGAGACGCCTTCCTGCAGGTCGTTAGCGCCCGTGCCATCCATGCCCATCACATTGGAGGTGAGCAGGTAGAGCAATGCCGAGCCGATGAAGGCACCGATAATCTGGAACAGGATATACATGCCACAATCCTTGGCCGTCATGCGGCCGCTCAGGAAGCAGCCCAGCGTGATGGCGGGGTTGATGTGGCAACCGCTGATGCCGCCGATGGTGTAGGCCATGGCAACCACAGCCAGGCCAAAAGCCAATGCCGTTCCCACAACAGCGGGGATGTTGTTCACGGGGTCACAACCCAGACTCACGGCAACGCCACAGCCCATCAACACGAGGACCATAGTGCCAACCATTTCTGCTAAATACTTTTTCATAGTGTAATGTGATTTTATTTTGGTTAAACAAGTGATTTCTCGGATGAATGATAAGATTAATACTTTGGAATGTGCAAACTTAGCAATTTTTAATGAAAAACGCAAGAATTTTTGATAAAAACTTTGTATTTTTGCGAATTGATATCACATGAACTTTATAGATAATTGAATACAATGAATGTATCAATAGTAGGAACAGGATATGTGGGTCTGGTGAGTGGTACATGCTTTGCCGACCTGGGTGTGAACGTGACCTGTGTGGACCGTGATAG
>Ga0310695_10000953_pt1 | contig 71009 bp, 71 predicted proteins | sample RumenRJG_04DNA_FD_203882 | JGI IMG/M metagenome (GOLD analysis project Ga0310695, IMG submission 203882) | Bovine rumen microbial communities from Lethbridge, Alberta, Canada - RJG_04 (v2) (version 2) | ecosystem: Host-associated > Mammals > Digestive system > Stomach > Rumen | place: Canada... | reverse complement strand
GTTAATGAACGATCCTGAAACAACAAGTAGTGAAAAATTATCTTTGCAAGATAATGTATATAAGTTTTTAAACCGTTCTATTGGTCAAATTTCTCAACCTAATAATTATCTTGCAAATGGTGAAACAACAGATATTATGGGTTTTCCAGAATCATATAATGTTATTTACAAAAATAATAAAAATTATTGATATATAGCATCAGCAATTAATAATTTAAATTGAGCTAGAGCTATGTTTAGCATTCTTTTAAATTTTTTAAGTAATTAAGTTTGTTTTAAATAGTTAATGTAATATTTATAGAGTTAAGTTAGACGAATTTTTCAAGTTTCACTAATATTGTGTATTAGTGGTTAACACAAATATTAGTCAAAAAAGGAAATTTTTTGAGGCTTTACTCAAATAATTAGTAATACCCTAATTCATATTAGTAATACCTAAAGCACGCATAGAATATATTAAGAATATATCTAATGAAGATATTATGATACTATGCAAAAATAAAAATGTATCCATCTAGGATACACTACTTATTTTGATGAAATTACTTTTTATTTTTTAAATTGTTTTCTTTAATTTTACATCAAGCTATCCATTGCTCATCAGACATTTTAGGATCTTTTGTCCCAACAAATGTTTTACATTTTAAGATATCACATTTTGAACAATCTTTTGATGGTTTAGTTATAGCACATGCATAAACTGGACATTGTTGTCCTTGTCGGTAAAAAACTTTACCTTCTACTTTTGTGCATCCTCCACATTGTTGGAAGAATTTACATTCACCACAATTTGCACCACATACTGAAATATTTTTCATAATCTTACTCCTTTAAATTATTAACTTTAACTATTCTATCAAGTCTATTAACGATAGTCTTATTAAATTCTAATTGTTGTCTGTTAAATTTCTCTTGTCTCTCAAATCCATCAGTAACAATATTAGCTAATTTGCTTAAATTATCAGTTAAATTATCAACTTTATCAGAAAGTTTAGCTAAAGTAATCTTATTGGTGTTACTTGGTTTTCCTTCCACCATCACCACCAGGACCACCTTTAGACTTAATCTTTTCAACAGTAACTTGTTTACCAATAAACTTTTTATCAATGTTGGTATTCACAACTTTATATTTAAGAACTTTTACTTTCTTACTCATTTTCTTATATTATATTACTATTAAAATGACATTGTATTTCAATTTTCTGGAAATTCGAAATCTTGAGCAGACTGTTCACCATTGTAATAAAATGTGCCAGTTGAAGCAACTCAATCTACTCAATTTTGAAAACTGTTTATATTATAATTTTCTTGATAGCAAATTTTAACACGAGTCAATAATTTACAACCATAAAACATAAATTTATAACAATCTTTAACTAATTTGTTAGCAGGTAAATCTATAGTTGATATTTGACAATTATAAAACATTCCACTATAACACCCTTCAGCTAATTCGGTTGACGGCAATAGAGGGTAGTTAGATATTCCACTATTTTTAAACATGTCTTTGTAGCAATTCTTATATAAAGTTTTAGCTAATAATTTATAACCAACAGGGAAATTAGGATCTTTACAATTACTAAACATAGATTCATAACACCCTTCAGCTAATTCTGTTGCTGGTAAATCTGGTCCTAAAATACCATCACATGATTCAAATAATTTATAAAAACAATAATCACATGGAATTTTATTGTTGGAACCAATACCATTATTGATTAATGTCATTACATTTCCCATAATTTCAAAGCTACCATCTATTTTTAATGTTGAATAAACACTTTTTGATTTTGACCATCCACCGGGATTGTTGCCTTTCAAGAACAAGCTTGATGAAGATGTCCCGCTTGGTGATTTAGGAATGGTGATAGGATTTATGTATGTTTGTCAAGTTTGTCCTTTATCAAATGAATATTGTAAATTTGGGTTGTTTCCGCCATAATTGATTAATGTTAATGTTGAATCCATAAAATCACCATTGTATATATGTAATTCTGGATATGAAACATGAATTTCACATGTTGTTGATTTACCATTGCTTGTTGTTGCTGTAATAGTTGCAGAACCAACACGATTGGCTAGTACTAAACCTTCATTATCAACAGTCACGCACCTTTCGCTGCTTGAACTTCAAGTAACTGATTTATCAGTAGCATTTTCAGGAAGAACAGCTGCAATTAATTTTAATTGTTGATTAGGTAGCATAGAAAAAATATTTGTGTTGAGTTCAATATCTATCACTTCTACTTTCTTATTTCCACAACTTGTAGTTAGTATTGAAACTAATTCAATCATGGATCCACCTAATACAAAAATTGAAGTCAATTTTAGTAACTTTATTTTATTCATATATGTATATTATATTTCTATATCTGTCTCATTTCTACTTAAATAAATCCATTAAATAAAGATGTTTATTCTAATAATATAACCATCCTGTAGCACAATTAGCTATATCACATGCATCATAGTTTCTATTTGATGAGATGAGATTTGCTCAAATTAAATTAATATTTGTATCTATAAACAATTAAGATAACTAAATTTTTTTAAAAAATTTTTTATTTCATCTTTTTTATAATATTGATTTCCATTTTTTAATTTTAATTTTTTCAAAAATTCATAATTACTAATTTTTTTATAAAAATCAATAAATCATCTATTGATGTCAGTATAATAGCAATCTTTTTGTTTAAGTAATCCAATAATAGTTTTAATAGGGTGGTTTGTTGTATATTTATTCTTTTTTAAAAAAATATCACAAATTTTAAAACTAATATCATATCTTTCCTTTTTGCTCTCTGCATCGATAATTTCACTGAATGATGTAAATCATGAATGAAGCGATTCAAATTGCATTGTTTTATATTCATTTTCAAAAATTTCGATAGGATAAAATGTTTTAAAAGTTATTTCTTTCTTTGTGTGAGTATAAAATTCATTTTTAAGAATTTCCATTTTTGTAAAAAAATCACTATCGTTGGATCAAAATTCATATTCACATGATTCAGAATTTTTTTTGCAATAATCTATTATCGCTAATCAACTTATTGTGTCATTATGATTATTCATTGAATAGCGCTTCTTTTTACTTTTTAATCTATGTGGTGGGAGCAATATAAAATCCCTATAAAGAATATCAAATTCATGTTTTTTAAAAATTTTTTTGCAATCAATAATTTTATCTTTATCAATTAAGTTTGTCAGATTTTTTATTAATTGAGTCCTTGCTTTATATTCAATCCTGTCATAAATATACATTTCAAATTCTTTAAGAAAAACATCTGTTGTTGCATAATGAAACTTTGAAAGTAGTTTATAATTATTAAGTATTTTAAACATTTCAGGATATTCTCAACATTTACATAAAATATTTGTGTCGACAAAAATTATTTTTTTCATATTAAGTTTTATGGCAGTGGTTGCAGGAATTGGAAGAAAATACGATAAATAGGCGACTTGAGCTTTGACGCTAAACTGGTTATTTAGTTAAGAAGCAAATAAATTTATTCAAAACAATAGTAATAAATAAAAAAGTCCTCACATTGAAGTGAAGACATGCTAAACTGGTTATTAAATATATTATACCATAAGTTTTGAATAAATACATAAAACATAAAGAAAGCTTCTTAAAATGTATTTGTATCAAAATTCACAAAACAGTCAAAATAAACACCAGATTCTCAATCGGATAGTTAAATCCATTGAAAAGCAAGTTAAATATAGTGATGTTGACAATTATTTCTGGAAACTAATCAAACAACAAGACAAGCTATTAAAAATAGCTCGTGCAAATAATCAGAAAGTTGATGATAAAGCTATTAGAGATAAAACTAAGTTATTTATCTGTGCTAAGCAATTAGCTAAACTACAGCACTTTATTAAATCTCATTGACATAACAAGAAATTCCAAGCCCAAGAGCTTTATGTTTTTGTTAAACAAGATACTGAAAGTAAATATGGCTGAAACTATAAAACTAATAGGAAATGGCGCAAGATAACTCTTACTGACTATGCCGGTATTATTGGTTATAGTTCTTCAACTCCAGCTAAGATAAATTGTTTGCTAAAAAAAGCAAATGCTAATGTTGCTTTATATACCAATCTTATTGCTTTATATAAGAGATTTGTCCAATTAGATATTAAAACAAGAATGTTTAAATGACTTCTTTCTAACATGAAAGAAACTAATGACAATAAGTGTGGAATGTTTGATTTAGATAGTTCAAACACTACTCATTCAATCAATGATCCACCAGATGATGAATTATCAGAGTGATTTAAATAAACTTCTCTACGAACTAAACAACTAAACTAAAAACTTTATAGAAACCAATTAAGCAATCAATTTGCTAAGTTTTGTCCCATTTATGGGGTAGTTTTAGCTTATTTTTTAATTCTTGTCCCAATTTCATATCATTTTGTCTCACTATGAGTAATACCTAAATATTTAATAGTAATACCTAATGAAATATCAGTAATACCATAATTTATAGCAGTAATACCTAAAACACCCATTGAATATATTAAGAATATATTAATGAAGATATTATGAATACTATTGCATAAATAAAAAATGCATCAGATTATGATACACTCTTGTTTTGACGAAATTAATATTTATTTATTAAATTTACATCCTAATTAATTAGGGTTAACATTTGTTATTCTTTGCATACGAGTTCCACATTTAGGACAATTTGTTATTTTATATCAATTAATGCACCATATGATAATAGGAATAAGAGCTAAAAAAAGACTAAGAATAATACATAAAATCAATAACGGTATTGATATAAAAACTGATTCTTTGTGGTTACAATTTGGGCATTTATATGCTATTTTCATAACTTTTTCTTTCCGATACTATTATCTTTAACTTGGCGTCTTCAAGATGAATAATCTACACGAGGTGTCCCATCTTTTCGCACACCGGGCATTTTTGGCATTCCATCAACATAAAATTGTGAATTATAAGGTCTTCAAGATGATTTAAATGTTTTTTCAGATTTAAAACTTTTGGTTTGCAACTTTTTAAAACCATATGAAGAATTAAAAGAACTTTTTGATTTATTTCAATTCATAATTTACTGTTATCCAATAATTAATGCTTTAGATTATTTAATTTAATTACTCTATTTAAATCTTCACGAATAGATTTATTAAATTTCTCTTGTCTCTCAAATCCATCGGTAACAAGCTTAGCTAATTTATTTAAATTATCTGACAAATTATCAACTTTATCAGAGAGTTTAGCTAAAGTAATCTTATTAGTGCTACCTGGTTTTCTTCCGCCATCAGCATCAGGACCACCTTTGGCTTTAACTTTTTTAAAATCAAAAACTTCACCAATAAGTTTTTTATCTTTTTTGGTGTTTATTACTTCGTATTTAAGTAATTTGCCATTCTTACTCATATCTTATATATATTATATATTACTCTTTCCTACTTAAATAAGCTCTATTGAAATATAGGTTATTTGTTTTAACAATATAACCATTCACAGCACAATCAGCTATATCACAAGCATCATAGTTCCTATTTGATGAGATGATATAGTGGTTCATTACAGTTCTTGGTGTATTACCTAACACCATAAAGATTGTATTAACATCCACTCCATACTCATGCATTATTAAAGCTTTAGTCCTTCTTAATACATGAGCTGTAAGCTTAAATGGTAATTTAGCTCAATTTCTAAACATAATGAAATTATCTTTAACCAAATTTCCTTTAATCTTTCACTTATATTTAACAAAGAAGTTATAAGCATCAAGTGGAATATAAATCTCTCGCTTCTTACAAGTCTTCTCTGTGTTAATGATTATCTCTGCTTTATCACAACCAGATATCTTAGATTCAATAATCCTATGAGCTGGATTAGCTCTAAAATTAATTGAAGCTAATTCACCTATTCTCATTCCAGAACATAGCAAAGTCTCAAAGACATAGTAATAACCTAACCGCTTATGTCTTATTAACTCTTGCAAATTCTTAACACAAGTTAACTTCTCATTAATTCACTCTTTATATTTCTTTCTAACATAACTAATTTCTTTATTAGTTAATCGGGTAGTGAATTTAGAAATCTCATTAGGTCTGCTAATAATATACTTGGTATTAAATTTCATTCCATAAAAGTTATTGTAAGCTCACTTAAAAGCTGAAACATATCCATGAGCTGAATTATTATTAATTGTGTTATTAATAATTTTATTAGCACTTGCTACATCAAATTTAACATTACCAGTAAAACAATGGTAATTCCTACGAATAAACACAAAGTAATTCAGGCTCTTTCTTCCTTTTGCCATTGATAATAATTCTTTGTAACTTATTATTGGTCTCATATACGCACATAATTCTACAGCAAAAAATTGAAAATTTTTATTGCCAACTAATGCTAAAGCAATAAAATTAATAAGATTAAAATTTTGGAAAATTTTAGCTAATTTTTATTTGTCTTTTCTAAATAAAATTTTCACAATTGGAAACGATTTTTATAAAAATCACTTTCTTCGTTAGTAAGAATATTTTTTTCTGGTAATTCATTTAAAATAAATTGCAAAAAATCTTTAATTTCATTTCAAACTTTCATTTTTTTAGAAATTAACAAATGTTCTTCGTCAAATCTATTTCAATTCGCTATATCATCATAAAAATTTGCTTTTAATTTTAGAACTATTAACACGTTATTTATATTTTTATATTCTTTACGTTTTTGAAATTTTAATTCATCTAAATTTTTATTACAAAATGCAAATTCAAAATCATTTCTTGATATTTCTCGTTCAACATCTAAATGTCTCATTGCATTATAATGTCTCGCTCAAATATAAAACGGATTAAATTCATTTATAACATTATGTAATTCAAATGCTTCAGCAAATTTATATAAATTTAATAGATTAGTGTATAGAAACCAGTCATATATCCTTGGTAATTCATATATTTTCTCAAGTTTCTTATAAAAATTACTAAAAAACGCAATTCTATCAATGATACTATTTAGCACTTGTTTAATAGATTTATCGTCTTCATCTGATGATCACTTATCTAATTCCTCTGAATTCATCACCTACTTTTGTCCTTTCTATCCAATTCAAAAGTATTATCATCCAAATTATTATATATAATATTCACCATATATGGTGAATATAAATATGACAATTAATTAAATACATTTTTTGTTGTATTTTTTTGTATAGTATACTTACAAAATACAAATAAATTACTTACTTATATCTTGTTATGACTGCTAATAAAACATTAAAAACAAAGGGAATGATTCAAAATGATGAATTTTTCACAAAACGTGATATTGTATTGAAACAATGTTTACCAATTAAAAAATATTTGAGAAATAAGAAAATAATTTGCCCTTGTGATGATAAAAATAGTGAATATTACAAGTTGTTGCATGACGAATGAGGATTAAATGTTGATTTAGCCCCTAAAGGAGATGGGCTTCAACATAACATGTACAAAGTTAACTATAAAAAGTATGATTTTGTAATCACAAATATTCCATTTTCTCAGATAAACGAGTTCTTTGATTTAATGCTGATAAATAATTGTAAATATAGCATCTTGTGTCCATGGCTTTTTATTGGCAATAAATTTTTTTTGGTAAATATGGCTCAAAATACATTTTGAAGTGCAAGTTTTTCTACTGATTGAAAAAATACAAAGAAAAAAGTTTGCTGTCGTTTTCATACAAATATAGCTGATGTTTATAAAAACACCAAAAACAACAAAAAACTCACTGGGAAAATAAGTGATTTTGATAATATCAAAATGAAATGGCCAATAATTAGAACAGGTTTTCACTTTCAGGATTTTCAATGCAAAAAAGAAGAATGAAAATACCTAAAAAAATATGCTAAAAAAGGTGTAAAGAGTGTTAGCTGTTATTATCTTTATATACCTAATGCACCATTTATTAAACAAAGAATTTGACAGTTAAATGAATTACCAAGTTTTATTGCATATTTGAAAAAAAATGCAAGTTATATAAAAGATGTAATTCAATATACTGAAAAAATATGGCAAGGATGGCGACATGCTAAGTAAAGAATTAATTAACGAATTTGAAAGAAAATTAAATGATTTTTGGACACAAGAAATTTTACACAATGACAATTTTATTTCGATGCTTAATCGGAGAGAAGCAGGTCATGGTTTAGCTAATTATATAGAAACTAAAACTCAAGAAGAATTGGTTAATATTTCAAATAATCGTTATCAATTGATAAATGAAAAAAATATACGTAGTATGGGAGATTTTTGAATTAAAGAAGGAACTTGTAATTTTTATACACCTGTTAATATTAAAACTGGAATAAAAATTGGAAGTCCTAACATCGTTACAATAGACAAAATAATTACTGGTATTGCTAAAAGAAAAATTGATTCATATTATTTATTCATAATCAAATTTATAAAAATTAATAGACGTTGGCAAGTTAATATATGTAAGATAGTTAACTTGTTCAATATTTTAGACTATGTCGTTTTTGATTTAGGCCCTCTACAGCTAATGTTAAATGAACATAAACTATATAGCAATATTAATGATATTCAACATGTTGAATATGACTTGAAAGATATATTATCAAAATTTTGCAAGTTGTATTCTGACGGTTATCCAAGTTTTATTGCTAATCGTAATGAAAGAAAAAATAAATATGAACATATGTTGAATAATTTTGATGTAAATAAACCAATTGATCAATCTAAAATTAAATGGAAACAATAAAAACTAATAAAACGAAAAAAAGTATTAAAAGCGAAATAGCATATCTCAGCGAACTATTTATTTTCTTTAAATCTATAGCAAGTAGTAGTTGTGTTAAAAAAAGAATTGTTAATATTCATAGAATATCATCAGAAATTATTGATCAAATAATATGAGAAATTGATCATTATCCATATGACGTAGATGAAGATGGAATTCTATTTTCATATTTAAATTCATTTGCTATTACTATTTATAATAAGTTTTTACATTGTCAAAAAATGAAAACGGCTTTGTTTTTATCAAATAATGAATTCGAATATGAAGCATATACAAATAGAGCTTCAATAATTGAACAAATATTGTGTGATTTGAGAGAATTTGAAGTGTGAATTTATTCGCAACGATATAGTGTAGATATTTTTATGAAAGAAATTGTTCGTAAAATAATTGATTTAAATTTGATTAAAAAAGAGTACAGCAAAATAGTATTAACTAAAATTCTACCAGAATTTAATAAAAAGATGAATAAAAGATATTTTGTTTCAATATGCAATATTGTTCAATTACTTAATGATAAAAATATTTGCTGAAAAAATTTTATAGATAGAAGAAATGAATACATTCATGAAGGACATTCATTGTTTGATTTTTCAGAAGAATGTTATCCAATTAATATAGTTTATATAATTGAACGTTTTTCATCTCTATATGAAATATTTATTTATTTTCTATTTAACTATTGATTAATATTGTTGTGACTCAAGACAAAATTAATTTAGTTTTGTGTTCTTAATCACTTGTTTACACAACTTTTGCTGCCACAAATTATCAATAGACAAATTAACTCTAACCTTATAACCGCTATTCATCATAACAAGTGATGAATTCTTATCTATTTCTTTTGAATAGAGAATTCTCCGAGTATTAATAATTACTTCTTTATTAGTCTTAAATTCCTTAACTCTAATATAAACTGGATACTTAAAGATAAAGTTATCTTTATTCTCTTCAATTTTAGCTTTCAAAGCTTTTGACTTCTTAGTCTCTTGCTTTGGTTGTTCTTTTACTTTTTGTTTTTTTAACATTCTTAGTCTCCTTAAGTTTTTCAGTAACTTTTTTAATATTTCATTCTTCTTTTTGTTTATCAGTTAAGTAACAATATCTAACTGCATCAATAAAATCATCAAAACATTCAACGTGATATAAATCCTTTCAATCATCTTTTTCTAAACAATCTTTGTATTTTTCCAATATCTTATAACCGCCACATTCTCAACGGAAACCATATTGTTTCTTTGTATCGCGAGCCAATTTATTTATAAATAATCTCAATATGCTTTCAAGCGCTAATTCTGATCATGCTTCAGAAGCAGCAAGCTTATGTTTAGATGACATAATACCTGTTTCTTTATATAGCTTTAAATAAAATCTATCCTGTTTTGACATTTTTTTGTGATTCATATTTACCTTCCTAATTCTAATATTTGTTGTTCCTTTACAGCTTGTTCTTGTGAAATTCTATTTTCAAGTTGATTTTTGTATATGTTTTCTTGCTTTTTCAACCTTTCAACAAAGTTTTCTAAATCATAATTTTGTGCTTTACTAATTGTCTTATTTAAATCAAAACTAATTTGCTTTGCTGTTTGATTTAATATTTGTCCGACTGTATGTTTATATTCTCGACAATTCTTTTTGTTCTTAAACCGTATGAAATTTGACGACTGAACGTAATCTTTATTTTTTCTCAATTGATTACGAAATTCATCAGTCAACACATATAAACCATCACAAGCTTCATTTTTAACCAAATTAAATATCTGGTTATTCAAATTAGCTTGTAATTCATTAACGTATTTATCTCTATAAAAATTGTTTTCAAAATTTTTCTTTTTATCATCTATATTGATTGGGAATTTTTTATCTAAAGCTTTATTCACTTCATTTTGCTGTTTAGCTAATACACTATCATTTCTAATGATAAACTCTCTTAAACTATCAACTTTATTAAGAATAATCTTAGCGTTAGTTGAACTAACGGCATATGGTTTATTCTTAACCAAAGCTTTAAATTGCTTCTTATCAAGCTTAGAATACTTAACAAGTTCTTTATATTGTAATTTACCTTTATCGCCTTTCAATTCATTAATTGCTAAAGCCAATTTATGAATTTCATCCTTAAATACTTCTTTCTTAACTTCCTGCTTAAATAAAGATTGCATCTTGTGTTTAGTTTCTAAGAAAGTTTGAACCAATTCATCATTTAAAGCATGCACCATCTTTTGTTTATATCTCACAGTGTTAGTTCTCACCCACCTACTTGTCATACAATTACTTTTAACACGATAATCAACTATATCTTTCTCTTTAACAGTATCTGGTTGATAAATCATTATGTGTATATGAGTATGCTTAGTATTAGTGTGTTCTGCTGCATAATAACACCAATGCTCTTTATTAAACCCATGATGTTCCATCATTTGATTAAAAAAGAATTCACTTATTCTTTGTTTTGTGTTATCATCACCAAATCCGCCTAAACTACTAACATTCTCTGGTAAACTAATTAATCCAGTAAAAATAATTGTATTTTTAGCTTTCTTATTTCTCCCGTCTTCACGATTAGTAAATGTCTTAATATGAGCTTCTTCCTCTTTTGTATAGTGTTCAGACATATAGCTCTCAAATGAACTATAAGCTCTTTCCTCATTTACTGGATGAACTTTTTCATCTTTAATATAATTCTCAAACTTACCACTTTGATAAAAACCATAAACATTATGTTCTTCACCTTTAACTAAATGAGTGGTATTAGGAGTTATAAACTTATAGTTTACTATTGGTAACTTATACACGTTTATTTACCTCCTTTGTTTTCTTTAGCAAGCTTCAGTTTCTTAATATTCTTATCAATCGCTCTAAATCTTGCTATTTCTTTATTGTTAATTGGTTGACTTGGGTCCTTTCTAACTCTATTCATGTGCTTAATCTTATTAGGTTTCTTATCTATTTGAGTTTCTTTCTCAGGTTCAACCTCATTAGTTTCTTTAATTTCAGCTTCAATACAGTTAAAAGATTTATCTGTTTTTACTAAATTATCACTTTCAATAACAAACTTATCATTAAATTCCTTAATGTTAGTTTTGTATCACTTAGTTTTATCAATCGGTAATGTTTTAGTAATAATCGGTTTCTTCCCAGCAAGTCAAACCAAAATTTTACCTCTTGGCAACTCTAAAATTTCAGTTGGTGATAAAACTGGTTCCGTTTTGGTATGTCAACTACTACCAGTAACATTGCCCTCTTTATCTCGATTAGTTGTTTTCTCTTTCTTTTCTCTAGTTCCAAAAGCTTTTGACAAATTTGTAGCTAATTCACTATCTTTAGTTTTAATTAATATCATTAATTCGCAGTTATCTTGAATAATTTGATAATCTTTAGGATACTTAGTTCTCAATTGTGCTTTTGATTGAAAAACAAGCATACATCTAATTTTTTTACTTAGTCCTGTAGTAATTAAATCACTAAGTCCAGCAATAGAAGGAATATTACCAATTTCATCAGCTAAGAAGTAAATTGGACGGCATTCCTCATTGTTTTGACGATTAGGTATTTCATTACAAAACTTTAAGAAATTTTGCATATAAATTGAACTCAATTTCGTTTTATCACTACTTACAGCTGGTAAAGTTAAAAATAAAGCAGTCGGTTTATCAGCAAATGTTTTTAAATCAATATTAGTAGTGCTACTAATCTTTCTAATTGTTGCATCTGTTAAAAACTTTAACTCAGTAATTACACTCGCTTTAATACCAGCATAAGTTTGCTGTGCTTTAGACACATCCACTAAAATTGATTTGTGCTCGTGAACCAAACCATTTTTATTAATCTTATTTATTGCCTTGATCCATAAATCAACACTAAAATCATTAAATTGTCTATACAACTCATAAAGAGTTAATTCATCTTGGCTTATTCCCAAGTCCAAATTTAAATAAATTATCATAGCAAAGAATTCTTTTGCACTTTCACTTCAAAAAGCTTCATTGGTATGACTATTACTTGCAAAAAGCAAATCTAAAAGACTATTAACTCTTTCATTAAGCGATGTATGAGCTATATAACTTGTCTCGGACAATTTCGGTGATTTTTGAAACCTTTGATAATCATTTCAAATCTCGCTTAGAGGGTTTCAAAAATTCGAGTTAATCGCATCCGAAATGTCCAACTTCCAAATTCTATATCCTTGCTTTTTTAGAAAGTGATAAGTTTTAACAAAAAGCTCATCTTTCTTATCAGTGATAAAAAAGCAAGGTTTACTATCGCTGCAACTATTTGCACAAAGAAAAAGATGAACCATCTTTAGGTAAAAATATAGCTCCACATTTTGATGTGTATAAGAAAACATTATGATTTACTGATTTGGAACAAACAGTAATTATCGGGAATTATTGATTAAAAGTCACAGGACTTGTGTATAGAGATAGTCTTAATATATTTTCAAGAAATAATTTGTGATTCCAATTCAATGTTATTGAATAATTTTATTTGTTAATCGGTGTTTTTATTATCTTTCATTTTTTAATGGGAACTTTTGTAATTAGTCATTTGCGAGGTCTACCTCGTTTGTCAGTTTTACATTTATATTTTTGTACTTGAGCTAAAAAATTTGATGTTTTAAGTGATAATTTATTTGTTTTAGTATTTAAACATAAATAAATAATACGTCCAATTTTGTCTCTTTTTTTGGTTTTTCTAATAACTTTCCAAATTCCTATTTGTTTATTTTCATATTGCGAAGCTTTTGGCATATAACATTTATTTTTTTGAAATTTTGTAATTTGTGTGATTTAATGTATAATAGTTTCTGTAAGGTATTTACCTGTTTATATTTCTAATTTCTTAAATCCTTTTATTATGGCAGGGGTTGTAGGAATTGAACCCACATCAGTGGTTTTGGAGACCATTATTCTGCCGTTGAACTAAACCCCTTTTGTCTTATTTTGTATTAGATTAATCCTTTCAATAGACTTTGGTAAATTAGTTTTATTATCAAATGTTAATAAAACAGCATTAATCTGATAAGGACTTTTATCAGGATCTAATTTAAAATGTAAAACTTGTTCACGGAACATTTGCAATATTGTTGTTGGGTTTGCTCCTATAATACCACAACTTGGTCCAGTCATACCAACATCTGTAATGTAAGCTGTTTGATTTAATATTTTTTCATCTGAAGTTTGAACATGAGTATGTGTACCTAGTATAGCGCTTACTTTACTGCTATAAGCTATAAGCATTGCATTTTTTTCACTTGTAGCATTTGCATGAAAATCAATAATGTGTATATCATGAGTATTTTTTCATTTTGGTAATTGTTTATCTAGTAATAAAAAAGGATTGGATTGCATACCTTTACATGCTGCTGAAACACCTAATAAATTAGTAATTCGCACTCTTTTGTTTTTAATTTTTATTACTCTTGTTCCTTTACCAGTATTTGCCTGTTGGGTAAAATTCTTCTTAATATTTAAAGGTCTTACTGTGTCTTCTTTTGTTAAGATATCATAAATTTCTTCATTATCTCATGTATGATTACCAAAAGTAAAGAAATTTACACCAATAGATTTTAAAAATAAATAATGTCTTATATTTAATGAACGACCATGAGTACAATTTTCAGCATTAGCAATAACAAAATCAATTTTATTCTTTTTTATGAGTGATGGTAAAAAAGCATTAATTGCTTTTCTTCCTTGTTTTCCAAATATATCACCAATAAATAATATTTTCATTGATATTGATTATATTATATATGCTACTGTATGACACTTAAATGTAAGTACAATAAATATAATAATTAGCATGACTAACAAAATAATTGCTAATGATATTTATTATATAGGATGTGATGATCACCAAATAAAATTGTTTGAAGGACAATATAATGTACCTAATGGTATGTCATATAATTCATATTTGATTAAAAGTGGTGATCAAGTTGCTATTCTAGATTGTGTAGATACCAACTTTGTTGATCAATGACTAGAAAATATTAAAATGATCTTAAATGATCAACAACCTAAATATTTAATTATTCATCATGTTGAACCTGATCATTCTGCGGGTATTAGTAAATTTTTAAAACAATATCCAAATACAATAGTTGTAGCTTCACCAATGGCTTTTATATTTCTAAACCAATTTTACAAAGATTTGAATATTGTTAACAAAATAGTAATCAAAGAAGGTGAAAAATTACAAATAGGAAAATATGAATTAACTTTCTTTTATGCACCAATGGTTCATTGACCAGAAGTGATGGTAAGTTATGAAGCAACAACAAAATCCCTATTTACTGCTGATGCATTTGGTAAATTTGGAGCATTAGATTGTAATGAGGAATGAGCATGTGAAGCAAGAAGATATTATTTTAATATTGTTGGTAAATTTGGACTACAAGTACAATCATTATTAAATAAGATTAATAATTTATCAATTGAAAGAATTTGTCCGTTACATGGACCAATATTAGATAATGATTTATCAAAATATATTAATTTATATAAAATTTGGTCTTCATATGAATCAGAAAAGAATGATACTGTTATTTTTTATACAAGCATCTATAATAACACAAAACAAGCAGTAAAATATTTAGCTAATAAATTAGGCTGTGAATCTATTAATCTCATACAATACGACATATCAGAAGCAATTGAAAAAGCTTTTGAATATAAAAATATTGTTTTAGCAACAACAACATATAATGCTGGAATATTTCCTTGTATGCAAAATTTTATTAATATGTTGATTGAAAAGAATTGGCAAAAAAAGAATATTGCTATTATTGGTAATGGTACATGAGCACCAATTGCTGCAGATATTATTAAAAAACAGATTAGTTCATTAAAAAGTATGAATATTATTGAACCTATTGTAAATATTAAAACATCAATGAATGATGAAAACTATAAACAATTAGATCAAATAATTAGTTTTTTTAACAAAAAATCATAAATATCTCTATCTAATATAATTAATTTTTTAATAGTTTTAAAGATTTGTGCGTTGCAATAATTTGTTTTAACCCATAAGGTTTTTTAAACATAATACTCAATATATCATTATTGACTTCAACAACTATCCCTGTTCCAAATACTGTATGAACAATAGTATCACCAACATTATATTGAACTTGTTTTTGCTCGTACATGTTTTGATAGTCTTCTATCTTATGAGAATCATATCATTCAATATCTGCACTACTTGTTGATTGATAATAACTACTAATTTTCTCTAAGTTTTGTTTACCCATTTCATTTATAAATGAACTAGGATAATTATTCCCCATAAATGATTTACCAGTATTCGATGAAACAAATAAATATTGCTTTGCTCTTGTAATGCCAACAAAAGCTATTCTTCGCTCTTCTTCACCCCTTATATCAATTGATTTAGAATTAGGAAACACCCCTTCATATAATCCTGCAATAAAAATAGCTTTATATTCAGTACCTTTAGCAAAGTGTATAGTCATTAATGAAACATTATCATGTTCATCTTTGTTTTTAACATCATTACTGCTTGTATCAGTATACAATGCTATTGATTGAATAAATTCATCAATTGTTGCATTAGAATTATTTGTTTCAAATTCTTTAATTGAATTAATCAATTCACGGATATTATCCATTCTGCTTTCTGCTTCGTTTGTTGTTTCAAAACTATTTAGATATTGTTCATAATTTATTAATCTAATAATTTGCATTACTGTATCTGAAATTGATTTATCTTTTGTTGCAGATTTAATATTATTAATTAAATTAATAAATTTATAAATATTTTGATCATTTCAAGTTATATCTGGAGCTGAAGCTTTTGTTAATTTTAATGCATCAATGAATTTAATATGCTTCTCATAAGCATATTGCTTAATCTTATCAATTGTAATTTCTCCAATGTTTCTCTGTGGAACATTAATAATTCTTAATATTAATAATTCATCATCGAAATGACTAATAATTCTAAGATAAGCTAATATATCTTTGATTTCTTTACGTTGATAAAACTTAACACCACCATAAATGTAATATGGAATATTGGTATTTATCAATCCATCTTCAATAAATTTTGAAAGGTAATTACTACGATATAGAATAGCAATATCTTTGTATGAAACATTATGTTTCTCATGTAGTTCATTAATTTTATTAGCAATAAATCTTCCTTCTTCATGTTGTGAATCACCACAATAATAAATTGGCTTTTTGCCAATATCATTAACTGTTGTTAAAGTTTTGTCAATTCTTAAATTATTATGTTTGATTAATGAATTAGCTACATTTAATATGCTTTGTGTTGATCGATAATTTATATCTAAAATAATTGTTTTAGTATTTTTGAAAGTTTTAAGAAAAACATTAAAAATATCACTAAATGCACCACGCCATTCATAAATTGTTTGATCTGGATCACCAACAACAAAAATGTTTTGCTGTTTGTTTGTTAATCTACATAAAATGTCAAATTGAAAAGGATCGGTATCTTGAAACTCATCAACAAGGATATATTGAAATTTTTGTGATCATTTGTTGGCTACTTCAGGGAAATTACGAAGTAATTTATAAACACCATAAATCAAGTCATTAAAATCTAATCAATTATTTTTTTGTTTTTGCTTTTGGTATTCTTTATAAATCCCTTCAATGTATTTAATATCTCCACTAAATAGAAAATTTTGCTTAACCATATTAATAGCACTATCTAATGTACTAGTATTTAATGATCATAAATCATTAGTATATTCCGCATTATATGCTTGATATTTATCAATAAAACCAAGCATTAATTTTGGTTTACAACGTTTGCCAAAATCATCTTTTAGTTTTCATTCTTTATATATTTGATTGATTATTGACATTTGTTCTTCTTCATCAATAATTCGAAAATCATTACTTGCATTTAATTTATCAATATCACTGCGTAATATTTTTAAACACAATGCATGATATGTCAAGATATTTACATTTGTAAATCTATTTAATTGACTAATAATTCTATTGCGCATTTCCAAGCATGCTGCATTAGTAAAAGTTATAGCTAAAATTGAATTATCACTGACACCAACATTATTAATTAAATAACTAACACGTGTGGTTAATACTTTTGTTTTACCAGTACCTGCTCCTGCTACAACTAAAATAGGGCCATCAATTGATTTAACAGCATTAATCTGTTGTGAATTTAATTTTAATTCATTTAAATCCATAACTATTCTTCATCACCTAATATTTCATCATGGGGGCTATCAAGAATTACACCAGGTAAATTGAAATTTCGTTTTGGCAATTTTGATTTTTTGTTTAAATAGTCATTTTGTTTATCACTACCACTAACATCAATTTTTTTAACAGTAACTGTGTTACTGATTCTATCAATAAGACATTGTTTTTTATTATTAAAGACTACAGAGAAAAACACAAGAATTAACAGCATTGTGCAAAATAAATATAAAGTTGTAAATACTATAACAATTGGAAAATATGGTGAATTGTTTTCATATTTATACATTTGTTTAATTATTTCAAATGCTTCATTACCACCTTTGATTGTGCCAATAATAAACAATGTTATTGTAAAAAATAGGTTAATTAATGAATTAATTACTCAAACTAATAATTCTCTTTTAAAGATATTAGTAAAAAAATGAGAAAAAACAACATTATATATTGCTAATTTAAAAGCTTTTAAACCTAAAGTTTGTCCATTTCATAAATATGGCAAAATAACAAAATAAGTAAACCAAAAAATAGAAACAATTATTCCAAATAAAAAATAACGGTACGGTTCAGTAACTTCAAATGTTATAAAATCACCTTTAAAACCTAGATCAGTAAGAAAAATTAAACAAGCAAAACAAAGACTAAAAACTATAACTATCAAAAAATCAATTAATCTTGCAAAAATTCTATTTGAAGCAGATGCAAGACCATATCTTTCACGTTTTTGATTTAAGTCTTTTTTACTTTTTATCATTCCTATAATTTTCTTCAAACATTCTTTTTAATTTAGTAAAGTTAATGATACTTTTTTTTGATAAATTCTTCAAATATAAAACAACATTTTTGTTGTCCAAATTATTTGAAGAATTTAAAATCTTATTATTTTTTCAATTAGGTAAATAAGTTTTTAACCATTCATTTGCATAATTATAAGCATGTTTGAAAATAGAATTAAATTTTCATTTGTTTTGAATAGCAATTCTTGCTAAAAATACAAACAAAGCATTTCTAATCATTATGTAATTAACATCATCAGTATTTTTTTTGTAAAAAGAGCTATGATTTTTATCTAAAATCAAATTGTTTTGATCAATGATGTCATAGATATTATAGTTCGGATGCTCAGTAGTGAAAATTCTAACAATCATGCTTTTTATAACTTTTATTGTTTTAGCACATTCAAATATTTTTATGGTGTCTAAAAATGTGTAATGGTGAAAATTTGAAAATTCAATTTTTGCATCTTTAAATATTTTTGTACTAATGATTTTGTTACGTATGTTGCTTAAAAGCAATAAATACAATTTGGTAGTAGTTATGTTGCAACTATTTTTATTTTTTGAATTACTTATTCCTATTTCATCATACTTATTGCAAACAAAAACATCAGCATCTTCATTATTAGCAATTTTTTCAAAATTGTCAACAAAGTTTTTATTAAATATTACACATGAGTTTGTGAAATAAACATATGAAGTTTTAACATATTTCAAAGCGAGGTTATAACAATATGAAGAACCCAATTTTTCACTAATTTTTATGTATTTAACTGATCGGAAATATTGATTTAAATCTTTATCAATAAAATAACTCTGAATTTGTTTTGTTGTTCCATCAGCAATAATAATTATGTTGAAATTTTTATTAGATTGTTCTACAAGACTTCGAAATGATTCATCAAGAGAATTGTAAAAATTAGTTAAACGATATACGATAGTTAGACTCATACATTAATATACTTGATATTATATATAATATATTTTATTGATTACGAGGTTAATGCATGCTTGATATAAAAATTTTACGTTCTGATTTCGAAAATGTTTGTAGGTCAATTAGATCAAGGGGTAAACAATATAAACAATTAGATCAATTTAAAGAATTAGATACTAAATATCGTGAAATCATTACAAAAATTCAAGATCTGAATTCAGAGCGTAATAAAAAAAGTAAAGAAATTGGTACTATCATTAATAAAAAAAGTGACAAAAAGATTATTGATTCAATTCAAAAAGATGTTAAAAACATTAAAACTGAAATTGATAATTTACAAGCTGAAAGTGATAAATTGAAAGAAAAATTAAATGATATTCTTTTATCTGTTCCTAATATACCAGATAAATCAGTTGTTATTGGTGAAGATGAGTCAAAAAATAAAGAAATTCATAAATGAGGGGTACCGACAAAGTTTGATTTTAAATATAAATCTCATTGAGAATTAGCTAAAACATTAAAACTATATGATCTTGATCGTTCAATTAAAATCTCTGGATCTAGGTATATCATTTATACTGGATTAGGTGCAAAATTAATAAGAGCACTACAATCTTTTACACTAGATTTAAATATAGCTGCTGGCTTTAATGAATTATTGCCACCTGTAATTGTTAAACCTAGTGCATTAATTGGTACAGGACAATTACCAAAATTTGAAGAAGATTTATATAAATTACGTGAAGGAAGTTATTTATCACCTACAGGTGAAGTACAAATGACTAATTTTCACGCAGGGGAAATTTTAGATTATAAAGAACTTCCTAAGCGTTTTACATGTAACACTGATTGCTTTAGATCTGAGGCTGGTAGTGCTGGAAAAGACATTAAAGGTGTAATTCGTCAACACCAATTCTATAAAACAGAAATGGTAATTATTTCTGATGAAAATAATTCATTAAAAGAACATGAATTTATGACACGTCAAGCTGAAAAAATACTTGAGGCCTTGAATTTACCATATCGACGTATTATTTTATGTACAGGTGATATGGGATTTAGTGCAGCTAAAACATATGACCTTGAAGTATGATTACCATCATATAACTCATATAAGGAAATTTCATCATGTTCAAACTGCACAAGTTTCCAAGCAAGAAATATGATGTTAAGGTATCGTGACAAAAATGGTGAAACTAAATACTGTCACACACTTAATGGATCAGGATTAGCCATTGATCGTTTATGGGCTGCTATAGTTGAAAACTATCAACAAAAAGATGGGTCAATCAAAATCCCTGAACCACTATTAAAATACTTTAATGGTATTAAGTTTATAAAATAATATGGGTTATTTTATTTCTTTTGAAGGTCCTGATGGTTCGGGAAAAACAACAATAGCTACTGAAGTTGCAAAAATTCTAGAAGTTAAATTTCCTAATAAAGTCGTCTTAACAAGAGAACCAGGTGGTAAAAATAATATTATTGCTGAAGATATTCGCAATATTTTATTAAATCATGCTGACTATAAAATTGATAAAAGAGCAGAAGCTTTATTATTTGCAGCAAGTCGTGCACAACATGTAAATGATTTTATTTTGCCTAATCTTAAAAAAAACAAAATCGTTATCAGTGATCGATATATTCACTCTTCATTGGTTTATCAAGGATATGTAAGAAATTTAGGTATTAAAGAAGTATTTAATATTAACAAATTTGCTATTCAAAATGTTTTACCTGATATTGTTATTTTAATCATGTTAGAACCTGAAAAATGTTTTGAAAGAATTAGACAAAATTCTCGTGATATGAACCGTTTAGATCGTGAATCTATGCAAATGCACAAAAAAGTTTATAAAGGTTATCAGAAATTAGCAAAACAATATCCTGATATCATTTACACTGTTGATGGTGCAAAAACTATAAAAGAAGTAGTTAATAAAGTAGTAGCTATCTTGAAAAAGAATATTAAGCTTTAGTATGCTCAATAAATTATTAACATCCAAAAATAAACCTAGAGCAATCATTTTTTGTGAGAAAAAATTTTCTGCAATTGATCATGTTATAAATCAATATATCAAATCAATTATTTGTGAGGATTTAAACAAAGAAGATGAAAATTGTAAGAAAATTGATAATGGAACATATCGTGATTTAATTATTTTTGATGGCAATAAGCAAACAATTAAAAAAGATGATATTAACTATATTCGTAATCAATTCTTATATTCTCCATTTGAAAAGTGTGGTAAAAGAATTTACGTATTAAAAAATGTAAATAATTCTACAACTGAAGCAATGAATTCATTACTTAAATTTATGGAAGAACCACCACAATCAACTTATGCAATTTTAACTACTAAAAATATTTTTTCTGTTCTTCCTACTATTAAAAGTCGATGTCAAATTTTTCATTTATCAAGTAATTTAAATGATTTTGAAAATAGAATAAAAAAATTTGATTTAGATAAAAGTCAAAGAGATATTGTTTTAAAAGCATATTTTGATTTCGAAGAATTTAAAAAAGACTACGATAATGGATTATTTAATCAATATTATTGTTTTGTTAACAAACTAATCAAAAACAACAAAAATTTATCAGCAATAAAAGAATTATCAGCAGAATTTAGCAAGATGGATTACAACGATATTAAAAAGATTCTATATTTTACGTGTGGTTTGATTGAAAATAAAAAAAAGGAAATTGTGCTAATGATTAATGATTTAAATTTATATCCATCAAAAATACTAATTTTTAATCAATTATGGGAGATGTTAGATGAATAAATATCCAACAATTGTAGCAAGTGCTACACCATTATTTAAATCTGCAATTCATATGATTCGTATCAGTGGTTGTGATGCATATGAAATTGTTAATAAAATAAGTAACACCAAAATAACTAAAAACGGTTATACCATCCAACGTGCAAAGATTTTTGATGATAAGAAATTAATTGATGATGTGTTAATAATGAAATATGTTGCACCATATTCATATACTGGTGAAGATATGGTTGAAATAACTTGTCATGGTTCTCCATTTATTACCAATAAGATCATTAATCTTCTAATAATTAATGGTGCTAAACAAGCTGATCATGGTGAATTTACAAAACGTGCATTTTTAAACAATAAACTGAACTTATTACAAGCTGAAGGTATTAATAATCTTATTAATAGCAACTCCAATTTTTCTTTAGATATTGCACATAAATCAATTGATAAAAATACATCCGCAAAAATCAATAACATAATAAATTCATTATTCAAAATAATAGGTCAAATTGAAGTAAATATAGATTATCCAGAATATAATATTACTGAAAAAATAACAAGGAAAACAATTAAAAACAAACTTGAAGAAATAATTAAATCATTAAATTCAATTGTAAATGATTCAATCCAAGTAATACCTTATGTGGATGGTATTAATGTCGCTATTATTGGTAAACCAAATGTAGGTAAATCTTCATTACTAAATGCAATTTTAAAAGAAAATAAAGTTATTGTTTCATCAATTCCAGGAACAACAAGAGACATTGTGCAATATAGTGCAATAATTAAGGATATTACATACAATTTTATTGATACAGCTGGTATTCATAAACCAACTAATTTAATTGAACAAATAGGTATAAAGTTGTCTAAGAAAACAATCAAGAATGCGCAACTAATATTATTTGTAATTGATGGTAGTAAACCAACTACAAAAGAAGATGATAAAATATATGAATTAATAAAGAATAAAAATCATATTGTTGTAATTAACAAAACTGATATTAAGAGAATAAAGCAAGAATATAATGGTGCATTAGTTTCTGCTAAAAATAAAAAAATAACAAATCTTATCAATGCTATTAATAAAAAAGCATTAAAATTTGATGGCAATTTTGATACAATTTTACCAAGTCAGAGTGACATTAATTTAATGCAATCTGCAATTAAAATCTTAGAAAATGTATTAATAGGAATAAATAAGAATCAACCATCTGATTTAATTATTGAAGATTTAAAAACAGCTCATATCAAATTATTGAGCATTTTAGGTATGAATAATGACTTTGATCTAATTAATGAATTATTCAAAAAATTTTGTATTGGTAAGTAATTAATTTAGTATGTTCTAAATTATTAAAATATAATATAAAAAGAACCTTGAGGTGCATATGTCAGAAATTGTAAATGCTAGAGATCTAAGAGCAGGTAATGTATTCATTTATCACAATAACTTATACCAAGTTATTGAGCATTCTTTTAACAAAACTGCAATGCGTCAGGGTATTGTTAAATGTAAAGTTAAGAATTTAAGAACTGGATCAATTACTATAGAAGTTTTAACAAATGAAAAACTTGAAAAAGTAATGCTTGAAGTTTTTAAAATGAATTATTCATATGATGATGGTGACAATTGTGTATTTATGGATAATGCAACATTTGAAACAATTGAAATTAACCGCAAAAAAATTGAATATGAATTAAAATTTCTTGAAGAAGGAACACCTGTAACAATCAATAAGTATGGTGATGAAATATTGGGTATTTCTCTTCCTGATCAAATTATTTGCACAATAGCTAAAGCAGAAGATGCTGTTCAAGGCAATAGTGTAACTAATGCACAAAAAAAGGCTTGATTAGCATCCGGTCATGAACTAAGTGTACCACAATTCATCAAAACTGGTGAAAAAGTCATAATCGATTCCGAAACAGGTAAATATGTTGGAAGAAATTAAAGTAATAAACAAGAACCATAAAGGTTCAATTAGTCTTTCATGTGAATTAATCAAAAAAGTTATCTTTTTTCTTGCGAAAGACAACATTAATTTCTCAGTAAAAAATGTTGAATTGCAACAAATAAATGAAACTGCAAAAACCATTTTGATTATTGAATTTGATAAAGGCAAAAAAACTCAGTTCTATGGTAATTTAATCACTGACTACTTGAAAAATTTGAATTTGTACATTAATTTAAATCTAAATATTACAAACATTAATATCATATTAGTTTTTAACTAATACATTCATATGACTAATAATACACGTTGACAAAAGAGAATAAAGGTTATGAACATTGTGTATTCTGATGTTGTTTCTAACCATACATTAAATAAAGAATTATTACTTAAACAAGCTTTTGAAATTGATAATTTTGATTATGAACAAATGAAAGTTTTACAGTATTATTTCGATAACCAAAAAACTCTAGAACAAAAAATTATAAAACGTTTAAAACCAACTTGACCTTATCAAAGAATAAATACTTTAACTAAAGCAATTATTCTTTCATCATTGAGTGAATATTATTCACTCAATACTTCATTAGGTATCATTATTGATCAAGCGTTAAAAACTTGTTGTCATCGGGGATTAGTACGTGATAAAAAATTTATTAATGCTATGATAGATAGGATTATAAAAGATGAAAAATAATGATTTAGAAAATCCAATCCAAGAAAATAATGCTCCTATTAGGAAATTTAGTACAAGTTACACTCACTACATATTTTTATTGTGCAATTTTATATCAATGTTAGGTTTAGCAATAAGTTTAATTTTTACATATAAAAACAACCCTGATTTTGATTACAAATTACCTGTAATTATTTGTAATGTTATTTCTCTTACAATATTAGCAGTATTTTTATACCTAGAGTCAAGAATTATAATTCCATATAGGTTTCATATTAACCATAAATGATATGGATGATTTATTGCAAGTGCTTTAATGTTTTCATTAATGCTAGTAATTTCAACAATTATTGTCTGCTTGCCTGTTGAATGATCAAAATTCTGAAGTATTGGCTTATTTGCAGGTTGTATGACATTTTCTTTAATTACTATTGGTATTTATAAATATGCAAGATTTCATATTGATAAAGAAATTTATTTAAGAAAAAATGGTATTCAAATTCAAAAAGAAGAAAAAAGCAAATTAAACAATCAACAAGAACAAAAACAAATTGATAATATGTCTGACAAAGAATTTAAAAAGATGCATGATAAAATTAATAATTCTTCATCAGATAATAATATTGGCAAAAAAGCAACATCTAACCTAATTGATGAATTAGATGAATATGAAGAACCTAAAAAAGAGTTTTAGTTGCATTAACTTAGGATGTAGAGTTAATTTATTTGAAACAACCGCTATTACCGATAATTTGGTAAAAAGTGGTTTTATTTTTACAAAAGATTATAAAAAAGCAGATATTTGTATTATCAATACATGCACAGTTACTGCTAGAGCAGATCGCAAATGTCGAAATATTATTAATCGAGTACGTAAATATGTAGAAGTGTTGGTAATAATTGGTTGCTATAGTCAAATAAATACCAAATATGTAAGCTGTCATGGTGATATTGTTTTGGGCAATAAATATAAAAATATGTTGCCAAAATTAATAAATGATTTTTATAAAACTAAAAAACAGATTGTTAAAGTAGAAAATTTATCACAAGATAGAAATTTTGAAGAATTACCTATTTATTCATTTTGCGAAAATACAAGAGCAATTGTTAAAATTCAAGATGGTTGTGATTTTATGTGTTCATACTGTTTAATTCCCTATGCTAGAGGGCGTCAACGATCATTAAATCACAATAAAATTTTAAAGATAATTGAAGATCTAGTTGATAAAAAATTTTATGAAATTGTATTAACAGGAGTTAATACAGCGGGCTATAAAGATATTGATTATAGTTTCTATGATTTATTGAAAGATATCAATAAACTTTCAGGTAATTTTAGGGTCCGAATTTCTTCAATCGAACCATTTCAGATCAATAAAAAAATAATTGATTTAATTACAACTAATAAAAATCGTTGAGTACAAGAATTTCATTTATGTTTACAATCAGCTGATGATAAAATATTGAAAGCCATGAATCGTAAATATTCAATAAAAGATTTTTACAACCTATGCAAATATATTCGCTCTAAAAATCCTTTGGCAAGTATTACAACTGATTATATTGTTGGATACAATAATGAAACTGATGCAATTTTTAATAATTGTCTTAAAAATTTAAAAAAAATTAATTTTGCTTTTATGAATATCTTTCCTTATTCCATAAGAAAAAATACTAAGGGAAGTTTTGAATCTGGACAAGTTGATCAAAAGGTTAAATTTAATAGAGTTAAAAAAATTCAGGATTTAGCTAATAAATGCACTAAAAACTACCTTGATAACTTTATAAATAAAAAAGTTAAAGTCTGGTTCGAAAATAGCAATATTAAAAATGTTCAAGTTGGTCATTCTGAATACTTTTTTAAAGTTTATGTAAAAGCAAATAAGAAATTAAACAATCAATTACATTATGTTTTTATAACTAAAAATATTAACAACCAATTATTTGGTAAACTTGTTTCTTCTGTATAAAGCAAATCCAGCTACTAAACCAATGATACCAATTCCTATTATTCCAAAACAAATATAATTAACTATTTTGTTTTTATTACTAAATTGATAAACAAATTCTTTACTGATATTACTATATGATAATTTAGCAACTAACTTGTGTGCTGTATCATTTGGTTCTAATTCAATTTTCAAATCATTACCATACAAATTTCTAAAGCCATCAGAAATATTAATTAAATAATTTTTAAACATCTCATTATCTATTTCACTTGGCTTATAATGATTTAAAATATTAGCATTATTATTTTGCGTTAAATAAACATTTAAAAAATTACTAATTTTTATTCTTTTACCCAATAGTTTTCTATACAAAACATTTTCAACGCGATCAATTTGAATTGTTATTTCACCTTTAGTTGTATCTGTATCAAGTATCGAATAATGAATGTTATTTAAGATATCAATATCAAAATTATTTGCAATTAATATCTGATCAATAATTTCATTATTAATTGAATCAACAGTTAAATCATATTGCAGTTTGCTAGCATCAATATTTGAAAATTTATCAATATCAAATGATTTCAAATTACTAAAATTCTTTTCAACAAAACCATTTATTGTATTTATCTTAACATTAATATTTCCTAACAAATCATTAGAAGTAATAACGACATCAGAATTATCAATAACTGAAATGTCTAATGGAAATGAGTTCTCATCATATAACTTAAAAAAATTATTAACTATTTCTTGATATGAAATACTTGATGGGTATAAATCATAATATTTAGAATCAATATCGTTGAATAAGACTTCATTAATTCGTGGGGTATCAATATATAAATATTCACTATCTTCACTAATGTGATTAGTTGATCATTTGGTTTCAAAATTATTTTTACTAGGTAATAGGCAAATATTTATATCATCATAACCTAAAACATCAATACTATCTATTTTGAAAGGGTATTTATTTTCATATTGATTGATATCAATAGCTTTTTTCATATAAATTAAATCATCAAAATTAACATCAATAAATTGCTTTTTAAATTGATTAATATCTGCATCATAAATTTCATAATTAATTCTTAACTTAAGAATTTTTTTCAACTGATCATATATCTTAATAAATTCCGAGATATTACTAATCTCATATTTTTTTAATTCATTAATAAAGCTAGAAATATTAATTTTTACAAAATCATCAATATCGATATACTTAGTTTTTCTCAAATCAACAAATTGTTTAAAAGTTATTTGATCAAATTTACCATTTAAACAATAACTATTCAATTTATCTTTTTCAATTTGAGGAATAAAATCAATAGTTTTTGCTTTTTCTTGTAATAATTTGTATTCATTAACAAAACTAACAATATCTTTGTTAATTCCAAATACTACTTGATGACTATTATAATTTACATGATCAATAGTTAACAACTGACAAGGATTAAAAATATTAACAAATGGATTAGATAATTTAATTAAATTATCTTTATCTTTATTAAATGTTGTTTTGTTAGGATTATTATCTGTTTGTAAACTATAAACAAAACGGCTAACAAAATTATAAACAACATAAATAAACTGTGATTCTTTTATGTACGTGTATGGAACTGCATAAACATTGTAATTTTTATTGTTTAAATCTTTATTAATACCTTTAATAAATCTAATTTTCTCATTTTCATTATAAACATAATCGGTTTGATCACCATTTTGAAAAACCTTTTTACAATTCAATTCACCAATCTTCTCATAAGGTTTTCAAATATTTCTAATGTCAATAGCAATATTTGGTGTAATATTAACTCAACTATATTGTGTTTTAGGAATATACAAATTTATATAATTCGACAAAATTTTATACCATGGTGGGGTTCTTGTTTTAGCATCATACCCATCATTCCCATAAGTATAAGACCCAGAATTACCTGTAGAATCAACATGAGAAATTTGTGATATTTGATTAAGCCAGGTATGTGAATTGTTTTCTCCTAAATTATTAATTGAACCATAAATTGTTTTTGTACCCATACTAAATTCAACTTGATGACTATTAATGTTAGTAACTTCTCCAGCAGGCGAATTATCATGTCAATAAACAATCTGAAATAGTGAGAAATCATTAAAAATTTGCTCAATTTCACTAGAAATTTTTAGATTTTCTTGACTTTGATTAACAGATACATGAGAATTTTGATAAATTGGGCTAAAAAGCCCAATAGATGCATTTATTAGGTAATATATTGGATGTATTTTTTTAATAAAATTATGCATATTTAGTCAATTTTGTGGTCTCAATAATATAAAAATGTAGAAATAATGCAAAAAATGTGTATAATTAAAAAGCTTTTGTCTTTTTTAAGCTACAAAAGTAAGATAGTTCTTTGAAAACTAAATAGAATCCGTCAATTTTTTGAGAGTTTGATCCTGGCTCAGGATTAACGCTAGCGGTATGCCTAATACATGCAAGTCGAGCGAGAGCAGCAATGCTCTAGCGGCAAACGGGTGAGTAATACGTATCTAATCTGCCCTTTAGAAAGGAACAACAGATCGAAAGATTTGCTAATACCTTATAGGACATTAATTCGCATGAAATAATGTTTAAAGTTCCGTTCGGAACGCTTTAGGATGAGGGTGCGGCTTATCAGATAGTTGGTGAGGTAATGGCCCACCAAGTCAATGACGAGTAGCTATGCTGAGAGGTAGAATAGCCACAAGGGGACTGAGACACGGCCCCTACTCCTACGGGAGGCAGCAGTAGGGAATTTTTCACAATGGGCGAAAGCCTGATGGAGCAATACCGCGTGAATGATGAAGGTCTTCGGATTGTAAAATTCTTTTATTAGGGACGAACGATATGAACAGGAAATGGTTCGTAAGTGACTGTACCTTTTGAATAAGTAACGGCAAACTATGTGCCAGCAGCCGCGGTAATACATAGGTTACAAGCGTTATCCGGATTTACTGGGCGTAAAGCGAGCGCAGGCTGATTTACAAGTCTGGTGTTAAATGCACTTGCTCAACGAGTGTATACATTGGAAACTGTAGGTCTAGAGTGTGATAGGGAGTTTTGGAACTCCATATGGAGCGGTGGAATGTGTAGATATATGGAAGAACACCTGTGGCGAAAGCGAAAACTTAGGTCACAACTGACGCTTAGGCTCGAAAGTGTGGGGATCAAATAGGATTAGATACCCTAGTAGTCCACACTGTAAACGATGGTCATTTGTTGTTGGTACAAATAGTACCAGTAACGGAGCTAACGCATTAAATGACCCGCCTGGGTAGTACATTCGCAAGAATGAAACTCAAACGGAATTGACGGGGACCAGCACAAGTGGTGGAGCATGTTGTTTAATTCGACAATACACGAAGAACCTTACCAGGGTTTGACATCCTCGGCAAAGCTATAGAAATATAGTGGAGGTTAACCGAGAGACAGGTGGTGCATGGTTGTCGTCAGCTCGTGTCGTGAGATGTTGGGTTAAGTCCCGCAACGAGCGCAACCCTTATTGATAGTTACTTTATCTATCGAGACTGCCAACGTAAGTTGGAGGAAGGTGGGGATGACGTCAAATCATCATGCCCTTTATATCCTGGGCCACAAACGTGCTACAATGGCTGGTACAAAGTGTTGCTAAACCGTAAGGTGGAGCTAATCACAAAAAACCAGTCTCAGTTCGGATTGAGGGCTGAAATTCGTCCTCATGAAGTTGGAATCACTAGTAATCACGAATCAGACATGTCGTGGTGAATACGTTCTCTGGTCTTGTACACACCGCCCGTCAAACTATGAGAGTCGTTAATACCTAAAAACATCTTGCTAACAGTAATGATGCGGATGCCTAGGGTAGGAACGATGATTGGAGTTAAGTCGTAACAAGGTACCCCTACGAGAACGTGGGGGTGGATCACCTCCTTTCTACGGAGTTAATTTATTTTGACACTGTACGAATTTGTGTACATTTTTAAAATCCAATAAATGCTATCCCAAATTAATTAATGCATTTTTGGTCGGATTCTATTTAGTTTTGAGAGAACTATAATTCTCTCAAGAGATTGCTCTTTGAAAATTTTATAAATCATCAATTCTTTCTAATTACAATCAAACCAAGAATAAAACCAGATGAATAGTTAAATGTTCATTCTAGAGATCATAAATAAGTTACTAAGGGCTTATGGTGGATGCCTTGGGACTGGATGACGATGAAGGTCGTGCAAATCTGCGAAAAGTTACGGGGAGCTGATAAGAAGCATTCGATCCGTAAATTACCGAATGGGGGAACCTACTTAATAGAGATATTAAGTGTTATTAACTGAATAATATAGGTTAATATCGTAATACCTGGCGAAGTGAAACATCTCAGTAGCCAGAGGAAAAGAAAACAAAGTGATTCCGTTAGTAGCGGCGAGCGAACGCGGAAGAGACTAAACCTGGTTTAGACCAGGGGTTGTAGGACTACAATGTGGTAGTTGTTATTGATAGTGGAAGTTGTTGGAAAGCAACACAACATAGGGTGATAGTCCCGTACACGAAATTAATAACACGCCTAGTAGTATCCTGAGTATGACGGGGCACGTGAAATCTTGTCAGAAGCCACCCGGACCATCGGGTAAGTCTAAATACAAACCAGTCACCGATAGCGTATAGTACCGCGAGGGAAAGGTGAAAAGAACCCAGAGATGGGAGTGAAATAGAATCTGAAACCATATGCCTACAACGAGTTAGAGCACATTAATGTGTGATAGCGTGCGTTTTGAAGTATGAGCCGGAGAGTTATTGTTGCATGCAAGGTTAAACTGTAGAGGTGGAGCCGTAGGGAAACCGAATCTTAATAGGGTGTTTAGTATGTCACAATAGACCCGAAACGGGTTGATCTAGACATGGGCAGGTTGAAGTTAAAGTAACATTTAATGGAGGACCGAACCCACTTTCGTTGAAACGCCAGGGGATGACCTGTGTCTAGTGGTGAAATTCCAATCGAAATCCGTGATAGCTGGTTCTCGTCGATATAGTTTTAGGACTAGCGTTGGATTATGAATGTATGGAGGTAAAGCGCTGACTGACTGATGGCCCTGTCTCAGGGTACTGATTTCAATTAAACTCTGAATGCCGTACATTTTACTCCAGCAGTCAGACTGTGGGGGATAAGCTTCATAGTCATGAGGGAAAGAGCCCAGATCGTTAACTAAGGTCCCTAAAATATGCTAAGTGGAAAAGGATGTTGAATTTCTTAAACATCAAGGATGTTGGCTTAGAAGCAGCCATCGTTTAAAGAATGCGTAACAGCTCACTTGTCGAGAAATTCTGCGCCGAAGATTCAACGGGGCTAAAGCATATTACCGAAGTTACGGGATTATTTATAATCGGTAGACGAGCGTTGTATATAGGTTGAAGGTAGAGTGTGAACACTACTGGACAATATACAAGTGAGAATTCCGGCGTGAGTAACGTATGAGAGTGAGAATCTCTCAAGCCGAATTGACTAAGGTTTCCAGGACAAGGGTCGTCCTTCCTGGGTTAGTCAGGACCTAAGGCGAGGCCGAAAGGCGTAGTCGATGGAAAGTAAGTTAATATTCTTACACCAAGTGATTGAATGATGGAGTAACGGAGAAGGTTAATATAGACCACTTATTGGATTGTGGTGAAAGCACTTAGTCTGGGGAATGATTAAATCCATTCCCCATCCCAAAGGACAAGGTGTGTGTACTAGTGAACGGTAACAAGTAGCAAAGCTATATACATCACGCTTCCGAGAAAATCTCCTAATGTTAATCAATCATTTGCCTGTACTGAGAACGAACACACGTGGTCAAGGAGAGTATCCTAAGGCTAGCGAGTTAACTATTGTTAAGGAACTCTGCAAATTTACCCTGTAAGTTAGCGATAAAGGGAGCTTACGTAAGTAAGCCGCAGTGAATAGCGAGGGGGGACTGTTTACCAAAAACACAGCTTTATGCAAAGTCGTAAGACGATATATATGAGGTGACACCTGCCCAGTGCTGGAAGGTTAAGGAAGTGAGTTAGCAGTAATGCAAAGCTTGTGACCAAAGCCCCAGTGAACGGCGGCCGTAACTATAACGGTCCTAAGGTAGCAAAATTCCTTGTCGGGCAAATTCCGTCCCGCTTGAATGGTGTAACCATCTCTTGACTGTCTCGACAATAGACTCGGTGAAATCCTGGTTGGGGTGAAGACGCCCCATAGGCGTGATTGGACGGAAAGACCCCATGAAGCTTTACTGTAACTTGATATTGAAAAAATATACTGTTTTTAGAGCATAGGTGGGAGACTTTGAAATATGGACGCTAGTTCATGTGGAGTCACCCTTGTAATACCACCATAATGGTATCTTTTTTCTAACTTCCAACTGTATATCCAGTTAAAGGACAGTGTTAGGCGGACAGTTTGACTGGGGCGGTCGCCTCCCAAAAAGTAACGGAGGCGCGCAACGGTACACTCAGCATGTTTGGAAATCATGTAACGAGCGTAATGGTATAAGTGTGCTTGACTGTGAGACTTACACGTCGAACAGGTAAGAAATTAGGTCATAGTGATCCGGTGGTTCAAAATGGAATGGCCATCGCTCAACGGACAAAAGCTACTCTGGGGATAACAGGCTGATACTGACCAAGAGTTCATATCGACGTCAGTGTTTGGCACCTCGATGTCGACTCATCTTATCCTGGAGCTGAAGCAGGTTCCAAGGGTTCGGCTGTTCGCCGATTAAAAAGATACGTGAGTTGGGTTCAAACCGTCGTGAGACAGGTTGGTCCCTATCTGTCATGCCCGCAGGAAGATTGAGAAGAGCTGCTCCTAGTACGAGAGGATCGGAGTGGAGACACCACTAATGTTTCAGTTGTTTCGCCAGAAGCATAGCTGGGTAGTTACGTGTCGAAAGGATAAGCGCTGAAAGCATATAAGCGTGAAGCCTCCTTCAAGATTAATCTTCCCCGCCCGCAAGGGTGATAAGAATCGTCATAGACTATGACGTTGATAGGCTATATGTGTAAGCATAGTGATATGTTTAGCTGAATAGTACTAATCATTCGAAAGACTTAAATTGTGATCATTGTTTAATTCTTGATTGATTTAATTTGAAATAAGAATTTGATGATTTATAAAATTTTTGAAAAGTAATCTCGCGTGTGGCGCCGATATCGTGTGTGGTAACACCTGTTCCCATCCCGAACACAGCAGTTAAGCACCATGGAGCTGAAGGTAGCAAGTTAAAACTTGTGAGAATAAGAAAGTGTCACGCAAGAAAAAAGTAGCTAGAGTTTCTAGCTACTTTTTTTATTTATGTTGTGTGTTTATGAATAAAGTCTCAATTTATTAATGTTTTAAGTTATTTAGTTTAATTACTCTATTTAAATCATTTCTTAGATCTGAAACATTACTTTCTATTCTATCAAGTCTTTGATTATTTCTTTTTTCAAATTCAATAAATCAACCTAGAGCTTTAGCTCTTCTTGGTTTAGTTGTAGGACCATCCTTAGTATTAGTTATTTTATATTTAGTAGTTTTACTAATTATTTGCATATATTAAAACATTTTCTTTATAATAAATAAGGTTTAATTACTGATCTTAGTTTTAAAATCAAGTCAATAATTTTATTCATTAAATCTTTGTAATTATCTTGGTGTTCAAAGTCTAAACCAAGTATAAATGTTGATATAGTAGATGATTTTTTGTTATTATTTCTATTAAATACAAATTTACAACCCATTGAAAGTTCAAACTCATCTTTGTGTGTAAATATTGCATCATATTGTTCTTTTGAATCATTAACATATATACCAACTTCAATTTTTTTAGCTTTATTAACTAAACTTATAAATATATGGCACTTAGAGCTTCCAATTGAAACATCATATCAATGATTATTAGTTGGTTTTCTTTTATTAAAAGGATATCCTTTCTCTGCTAAAATCTCATTAAATAATGTTCAAAATTCAAATCTATAATTTTGTGTTTTTTTTGATTTTTCTCCTACTTTATTATTATTTTTAACTTGAACAGAAAAATCATTTGGTTGTTCTATAACTTCGAATTTAGGTGCTGGATTGGAATCACCAATCTTGTATGCATGTACTTCAATTAAAAAAAATGAAACTTCATTATCAAAATGTTCATTTAATCATTTTATTGCACCAGCATGCTCTGGCCTTGCTTTTTTTACAATTCAAACAACTATAGAGGTATCCAAACCTGAACTATATGTTAACAATTCACCCAAATGGCAATGATTAGTAGCTTCTAATTGATTTTCAATTAAAATTTTTTTATCAGAAAATTCATCTCTACAAAAAATATCACAACTAAAAGAACCTATTTGTTTTTCTGTCTCCACATCAACAAGACTAAGATTAAGTATCTTGCCAATTTCTAATATATTTTCTTCTTTCGATAGTCATTTTGAGAAATCTCTTTCCTCATGCTTTCAAATATCTCTTAAATTAACTTCAACTAATTTTTCAATTTTCATATTGCAAAACTCCTCAGTTTAAATATTAATACAAAAATAAAGCTCATTAATTATTGAATCAAGTATTCCATTTAATTTTTTTGAATTTAAATTATTAAATTCTTCATTAAGAAGCTTATTTCAACCACCATTAAGAATTTCGTAAATTGACAAATCTTCTTCTTTTTTTAAAACTATTTGTCTAACTTCCTTAATTAATTCACAAAGATGACTTTTTATTACTCCATCAATATTATCTTGATTAATTATTTCGTCATCTAATAAAAAGCTTCGATAAAGCCTATCAATAAATAAACCTTGTGTTATATTGAATACATTTTTTTCAATTTTATCATCCAAGGCATTGATAATATTTTTTATTTTATTCTTAGTTAAATATTCTCTTAATTTCATATTTCTCATCAAATAGAAAATTAATAATTAACCAATAGAATTTTTAATTTTTAAATTATTTAATTTGATTACTCTATTTAGATCTTCACGAATAGACTTATTAAATTCTAACTGTTGCTTATTAAATTTTGCTTGTTCATCAAATCTTTGCATAACTTCATTTCTGAAATCGGCAAACCAAGTTGGTGCCTTAAGTTTTGAAGGTTTTCTTCCACCACCAAGGTCACCTTTAGACTTAATCCTACTTAGCTTAATCTCATCATTGATTAAGTTCTTATTCTTCTTAGCATCATCAATTTTATACTTGATACTCATATGTATATTATATATTACCTCCCTCCTACTCAAATAAGTAAGTGAAGTCTCAAAACCAACTTTTTTGTAGCATTACTCGGAAAATGTTTATCAACATGGTGCTTATTTTTTTAGTTAGTATGTTATAATACTAACATTAATATTTGGATACTAATAAAACATTATACGCAATGAAACGATTAATTTCTGACACTTTTAGAAGATTTTTCCATAGTAAATCCTCAATCATCATATACGTAATATCACTTATAGTAGTCTTTTTAATGATCTTTGTTATGCCTTGATTTAATTTGAAGATGATTCATGACTCTCCAACTGAAACTGATAAATCTATTGCAGAAATAATAAGCAGCTTTTTTATGTGAATATTGCCTATATCTATTATTTTTACTTTCCCATTTTACACAAGTAGTTTATTAATCCCAGTTTACATTAATAATATTGAACATAATAATCTTATTTTTATCTTAACCAGAAAATATAGTCGTCAATCCTTGTTTCTTACTAAGATGATAGTAAATGCTATTTTTGCTTTAATATTTTCTGTTGTTTCTTGTCTTTCATTATTAATATTTGCGGTTTTTGCCAATAAAGAATACACAATTAGTAATGATGTAAACAGTTTATTCGTTGATGTTGGCATAATGATGATTATTTTCATTTTTACCATTCAAATTCTTATTACTAGTTTTGCTTTCTTTTTTCAAAAGAAGGCAACTTTGTATTGCATCTTAATTGCCATCTTATTTTCTTCTATTTTTGTAGGAGTGTTTTTTGCTTCATTCTTTTGTTTAAGAGAAAATTTTATGGAAGGAGACAAAGTGTCTATTTTCTGTTACCATATTGTTTATATTGCCATCCCAGCAGCCTTATTATTAGTAGTTGGGGTAATTAGTATTAGTTTAGGTTTAACCAAATATAAAAGGGTTAATTTGAAGGTATAAATGAAAAGTGTTATTGAAGTTAAAAATTTAAATAAGTCTTTTGGATCACAACATATTTTAAAGAATGTGAATTTTGTAGTTCCACAAGGAGCATTTGCTATTTTTGCAGGTAAAAATGGTTCTGGTAAAACTACTACTATTAAAAGTATTTTAGATTTATATAGTCTAGATAAGGGAAGTTTGATTACCATTAATGGGATTTCATCTCTAAACCCACAAGCTAGAGAAAAAATTGCTTATATTCCTGAAAAAGATAGTTTTTCCAATGAAATAACTAACAATTTTCTTATTCGTATGGGATTATTGAACAATCTTCCTCTTGAACAAATCAAAGCTAAAATTGATAAGTATATAAAACTATTTGACGCCCAAAAATACTTAAATGTCCCTTTAGACAAATTGTCATCAGGAAATGCTAAAAAAATTATGATTATCCAAGCTTTGATTGCTGATGCTAACTGTTTTATTATGGATGAACCAACTGATAATCTTGATCCTGAAACTAGAGTGTTGTTTTACAAACAAATGAAAAAACTTCAACAAGAAAATAAAACTATTTTTATTTCTTCTCACAATCTTCTAGAAGTTGGTGAATTTGCTGATTATGCTATTATCATTGCTAATGGTGAAATCAAATATACTGGTAAATTTAAAAACTCTAAACAACTATTAAAGTTGTATGGTTTAGAAAAAATAGTCTAAATTTATTCTTTTAGATTATTAATTTTAACTAAGTTATCAATTCTAGTACTTAAATTTAACACTTCTTTTTTTCTAATTTATTAAATCTTTGATCATTTCTTTTTTCAAATTCAGCAAATCAAGCATGAGATTATCTTGATTTTGGTGGTTTGTTTCCACCATCACCATTAGTGTCAACTCTAAGTTCGATTTTTTTGCAACATTACTCTTTATCTGTTTTAACAATATAACCATTCACTGCACAATCAACTATATCACAAACATCATAATTCCTATTAGATGAAATGTATAATTAGCTGACATTTATCTTAGCTTTTCATTACATTAATACTATTATTTACTTTTTTTATTTTTCAATTTACTTTTAGATATTACTAATGAATCATCTTCGCCCAAAGCATTTGGAACAATTGAAAATGTATTAGATATTCCATCTGCCGAATATTTATATGGAATTTTTGCAACAGAAGCTAAACTAGCTACTGCACCTGAAGCATCACGTCCATGCATAGGGTTTGCTCCTGGAGCAAATGGTGCTCCTTTTTTTCTACCATCAGGAGTTGAGCCAGTGTATTCACCATACATAACGTTAGATGTAATTGTTAGAACTGATGTAGTAATACAATTACTACGATATGATTTATGTTTTTTTAATTCAGTCATAAATTCTTTAATAATTTCTACTGCAATATAATCAACACGGTTATCATCATTTCCATATTTAGGGAATTCACCTTTTATTTTGAAATCGGTTGCTATACTTCTGCCATTTGGAAGCTTAGTTCATACTGGATATACTTTAGCATATTTTATTGCTGATAATGAATCAGCAAGAACACTTAATCCAGCGATACCAGTAGCAAAGAAGCGGAAAACATTAACATCATAAAGTGCCATTTGAACAGCTTCATAAAAGTATTTATCATGGCAATAGTGAATTACATTCAATGTATTAATATATAGTTTTGCTAACCATTCAATCACTTGGTGCAATCGTTCGCGAATTTCATTATAATCTAATGGTTTATTTTTATCAGTTGAAATTTGTGATAATTTAGGACCTAAACGATACTTTTCATAATTATTAGGATCCTTAATGCATACTATTTCATCATAACCACCATTAATTGCATAAAGCAATGCTTTAGCCAAATTTGCTCTTGCACCAAAGAATTGCATTTGCTTACCAATTTTCATAGGTGATACACAACAAGCAATTGCATAATCATCACCATGAGTAATTCTAATTAATTCATCTGATTCATATTGCATTGAAGAATATTTTATTGAATATTCTGCACAGAATCTTTTAAAACCTAATGGTAATCTTGGTGATCATAAAATAGTTAAATTTGGTTCTGGAGCTGGACCTATATTACTTAAAGTATGAATAATTCTAAATGAGTTCTTAGTTACTAATGTTCTACCATCAATTCCCATGCCAGCAATTGATTCAGTTGCTCAAACAGGATCGCCTGAAAAAAGATTGTTGTACTCAGGACTACGCATAAACTTAACAATACGTAATTTCATTACATATTGATCCATTAATTCTTGTGCTTGAGTTTCAGTTAAAATTCCTTTTTTAAAGTCACGTTCAATATAGATATCTAAAAATGTAGAATTCCTTCCTACAGACATAGCAGCACCATTTTGGTCTTTAATTGCTGCCAAATATCCATAATATAATCATTGAAATGCTTCACGTGCATTCTTTGCTGGTTTTGAAATATCATCACCATAACTTAATGCCATTGTTTTTAATGCTTTTAATGCTTCAAGTTGATCAGCAATTTCTTCACGCAAACGAATAATCTCATCTGACATAATGTCAGATAAATTGTTTCTTTGATCAATTTTTTCATTGATCAAATAATCAACACCGTATAATGCAACACGACGATAATCACCGATAATACGACCACGTGAATATGTATCAGGCAAACCTGTTAATATATGTGTATGTCTTGCCTTGCGCATTTCATCTGTATAGATGTCAAATACAGCTTTATTATGTGTTTTTGTATATTTTGTATAAATTTCTACAATTTTCTTATCTGGTTGAAAACCATAACTTTTTGCAGCTTGATTAGCAGTTTTAGTGCCTCCTTTTGGCATATATGCTCTTTTAAAAGGAGCATCAGTTTGAACTCCAACAATTTTTTCATCTTTTCGATGTTTTAAATCTGATAAATATCCTGGGCCATAAGCATCAATAAATGATGCTCTTTTATCCATATCAAGAACACCACCATTATTTCTTTCTTTTTTAGAAAGAGATAATACTTGATCTCATAAATATTTTGTTGCTTTTGTTGGTCCTTGTAAAAATTTAGCATCACCATTATAAGGTTTATAATTTAATTGAATAAAACTACGTATATCTATTTCATTACATCAGTTTCCGGGGTTAAAACCTTCTCACTCTTTGAATCATTTTTTTTCCATTATATCACCGTTTTTATGATTATAGATTTGTATGTAAATTTTATTTAATTAAAAACCTTGAATTTTTAAGCAGAAATTATATGGGAGAAATTTAATATTCAAGTTAAATTTATAAGCAATAGCATAATTTATCTTTTTAGCCATACTTCTTACAATATTAATAACTTTATTTAATCCAATGCAAGTTTCCTTATGTATTTTTTCAAAATCAGAACCATTAATTCATAAATTAAAAACACTTAATTGCTTATCATTTAAAATATTAAAGGCATAATGTTTTACATAATCAATTATTTGCTTAATTAAAATATTTAATGTCAATTTATTTTCATCATTTAAATGTTGTGTTTCAGAAATATATTGATTATTTGTTTCATTTAGTGAAAAAGCAACATTTAAAACATGATTGCCACTTGTATTTAATTCATGTATTAAATAATCACGAAAATACGAACGATTAACAATGAATAAATATTGACTAAAATTATATTTATTTGAATTTAAGTTAAATTCATTGATTATTTTAATAAAGTTGTTAAAGCAAAATGATTTAATGTCACTGATTTCAAAATTCAATGCTTTATTAAATGCATTTAAATAGTAATTATATGTAGCACTTATCAAACGATCAAAATAATTTTCGTACAATATATCAAATGCTGACTGTAATGCTTCAGTACGATATAAATAAATCAATTCACGATCATCAGTCTTCATAAAATGATTCTATACCTTTAAAGGTGTGTTTGTAACTAAAAAAGTATTAAAAAATTAATGAAAATTAATTATTTTATTCTTTTAATTTCGTTGATAATGAAATCGTAATTTTCCTTATATTTTGCGTATTTTTCCTTTTCAAGATCAACTTTTTGTTTAGGTGCTTTATTAATGAAATTTTTATTAGCTAGAATTTGTTCTGAACGTTTAATTTCAGCTTCTAAATATAATTTTTGTTTATTCAATTTATCTAATTCATCTTGTTTAGATACAAATGTGTTGCGATATTCAATTATTGAATCTTTTAAATTAATAATATCAAAATCATCATTAATTCTTTTTTGACTAATTTTTTTAACTGAAATTTTGTAATTATTCAAAAAATCAATAACAAATTCTTTATATTCTATTAAATCTTTATCAATTATATTTATGTCAATAACAACATCTTTTTTAATTCTATTTGCTATTCTTAACTCCCTAATTTTATTAATCAATGGAATCAATTTAGACATTAATTTATTTGATGAATAGTCTAATAAGTTTTTGTTAATTTTAAATAAAGTTTCATTAAGAATTGAAGTTTTATTATGAAACATTATTTGATAAATGTTTTCAGTAATAAATGGAGCAAATGGGTGTAATAAAATTAATATATTCTTGAAAATATATCTAGCAATAACAATTGTTTCTTTAGAATATTGTTTATTGTTTAATAATGGGTTAATTAATTCAAGATAACAATTTGCATACTCATCCCAAATAAAACTAATTAAATCTTTCACTAATACTGAAAAGTTATACTTACTATATAAAACTTTAATTTTATTTACCAATTGACTAAATTTTAAATAAATTCATTTATTTAATGGGTTATTAATTTTTGTTAAGTGAGCATCAAATTCATATTGATTTAATAGATTATGTATGTTCCAAACTTTATTTAAAAAATTTGACATATATGAAATTTTGTCAAGTGAAAATCTTATATCTTCACCAAGTGTTGTATTTGAAATTAAAAATAATCTTAATGCATCTGCACCAAATTTTTCAATAATATCTTCTGGTTCAATACCATTGCCTAATGATTTAGACATTTTACGATTTAATTCATCACGAATTAAACCATGAATTAAAATATCTTTAAATGGAATTTGATTTGATAAATCATTACATTGAAATAGCATTCTTGCTACTCAAAAGAATAAAATATCATAAGCAGTAACTAATACATCAGTTGGATAAAAATTTGACATATCACCATTAATGTTGTATTTAGTTGCAACAAGTGGTCATAATCCAGAAGAAAATCATGTATCCAATACATCGCTGTCTTGGATGTAATTTTTTGGTGGATTTAATCCTACATAAATATCATTTCCATTTTTGCTATAAAAAGCAGGAATACGATGACCTCAAATCAATTGACGAGATATACATCAATCATTAATATTGTTAAGTCAAGAATTTAATGTTTTTTCAAAACGTTGAGGATAAAATTTTAATTGTTTTTTAGTTGCAAGATTTTTTTGCAATTGTTTAACAATTGGCTTCATTTTAACAAACCATTGTTTTGAAATCAAAGGTTCAACAACCTCACCTGTTCTTTCACTATAACCTATATTGTTAATATAATCTTCAACCTTAACTAATAAGTTAAGAGATTTAAGTTGTTGAACAATTAGTTCCCTTGCTTTTAATCGATCAATATTTGCATATGAAGTTTTATTAATAGAACAATATTTATTTAATGTACCATCATCATTCATTATTGAATAATAACTTTTAATATTGTGTCTTTTGGCTAATTCATAATCATTAAAATCATGAGCTGGGGTACATTTCATCACACCGGTTCCAAATTTCATATCTACATATTCATCACCAATTATTAACAATTTTTTATTATTAACTGGATTAATAGCATATTTATTTAAATATTTTTTATATCTTTTGTCTTTTGGATTAATAACTAAATTAGTATCACCAAACATTGTTTCTGGTCTTGTAGTTGCTACAATAAGAAAATCATTTGTACCATCTATAAAATATTTAAAATAGTACATTTTTGATTTGGTTTGTTTATAGAAAACTTCAATATCAGAAATAGCAGTTTTTAATTTAACATCCCAATTAACAATCTTGTAATCACGATAAACTAAATGTTTTTTATATAAATCAATAAATACTTTATTACATAATTTGCTTACATTAGGATCTAATGTATAAGATTCATATTGATAACTTAGAGCAAAGCCTAATTTCTCTCATTGATCATGAATATGTTTTTTTTGACTTACAACTCAATTTTTAAGTTGTTCTAAATATTCATTTTTATTTTTAAAACTTAACTTTTGTTGTTTGACAACTTTATCAAACTTTGTTTGAGCAGAAATTCCAGCATGATCTGTACCTGGAAATCAGCAAACATTATAATTACATATTTTTTTATAACGAATCAATACGTCTTGTATTGTTCCATCTAAAGCATGTCCTAAATGTAAATGTCCAGTAACATTAGGAGGCGGCAAAATAATACTAAATTTTTTTGATTTCGATTTGTTGTTTGGTTCAAACAAATTGTTTTTCTTTCAAAATGTATATCAGTTTTGTTCAATTAATTTATGATTGTATTGTTTTGCTTTATACATGTTTAGCTTAAATTAGAAACAGCCAATTATTTTTTTTGTGACTTTGTTTCTTTTTTAGTTGCTTTTGTTTTAATATTAGCAAATTTACCAGAACGGTTACGCATATATGTAATATATGAACGGCGAACTTTACCACGTTTTTGAACCTCGATTTTAACAATCAATGGTGAATTATATGGGAAAATTTCTTCTACACCTATACCATAGCTTTCTTTTCTAATAGTAAATGTTTTTCCTAAACCTGTTCCTCTTATACGTAATACAATACCATCAAAACGTTGAGCACGAGTTTTAGCACCTTCAATAATTTTCAAATATACTGAAACAGTATCACCAGGATGAATTTCTGGTAAATCATCTCGCAATTGTGCTTTTTGAATTGATTTTAAGATTGCAACATTATTATTTTTATTACTTGACATAATTAGCTCCTATTTCTTTTTAGATTTTAAATATTTATTGTATAGATCGATACGATTTTTTTTGGTATTTAATATTTGGTGTTGTTTTCTTCATTCATTTATTTTTTGATGATTACCTGAAGTAAGTACTTCAGGTACTTTGTAACCTTTAAAGTTCTTTGGTTTAGTGTATACTGGATAATCCAATAAACCATTTTCAAATGATTCACAAACCAATGAATTTTTATTAATTGTATTTGCTACTAAACGCATACAACTATCAGCTACCACCATTGCAGGAATTTCTCCACCTGTTAATACATAATCCCCAATAGAAATTGTTTCATCAATAAAATTGATAATTCTTTCATCAAATCCTTCATAATGTCCACAAATAAGAATTAAATGTTTTAACTTACTAAATCTTTTCGCAATTTGTTGATTGTATTTCTTACCTTGAGGAGTTAATAATACAACATATGAATCATCAGTTTTTATATCATTCAAGCAATCAATTATTGCTTGTAAACCAATCACCATTCCTGGTCCACCACCATATTGATAATCATCAACACGCTTGTGAGAATCTTTTGAATAATTGCGAAAATTAATTATTTCAATTTCATTAATTTTTTTTGTTAGACTATGAGAAATTACTGATGTATTTACAAATTTTTCAAATATTTCTGGAAAAAGTGTAAGAATAGAAATTTTCACAACTATTTTTTAATCTCTTCTGATTTATTGGTTTTTTTTGTTTTTTTTGATCTTTTGTGTTTTTTAGTTGGTTTTTTTGCTTTTAAATATTGTTGCAAAACACCTTTTTGTTTTAAAATATTAGCAACAGTTTCGCTAAGCACTGCACCTTTAGATAAAAAATCTAAAATTGCATCAGTTTTTAAATTAACTTTACCACTAAAAGGTTCATATGTACCCACCATAGCTAGATAACTACCATCTCTTTTACGTCTTGAATCAGTTGCGACAATACGATAAAAAGGATTTTTATGTTTACCTAATCGTGTTAAACGAATTTTTACCAATTTAGTACCTCCATAATAAAATAACTATGAAATATTATATAAACTAATTTGTATATATATAAATAAGATATTATTTAGCAAATAAATGTAAGCTTAATCAATGCTATATAAAAATTTGAATATAAATTAATTTTATGGCTGGGTAGATTGGATTCGAACCAATGCATATCTGATTCAGAATCAGATGCCTTACCGCTTGGCTACTACCCAAAATATATGGTGCTGAATTCAAGAATCGAACTTGAGGCAAGTGATTACCATTCACTTATTTTTCCACTAAACTAATTCAGCAAAAAATTAAAATTCAATTAGTCAAGTTTTGTTTTTTATACCTAGTTTCTTGATTACTTCCTGGCCTTTTAGTGCTTTTAGGATTGCTAAAGCAGCAACACCAACAACTTTGGCTTTAGATTGCTTTACCAAATCATAAATAGCTTTAATTGTTCCACCAGTAGCAATAACATCGTCAACAATTAAAACTCTTGCTCCAGGTTTTAATGCATCAGCATGAATTTGTAATTCATTAGTACCATATTCAAGTGTGTATTTTGCTGATAATACTTTACGAGGCAATTTATTAGGTTTTCTAACTGGAACAAAGCTGACTTGTGCTTTATTTGCTAATGGTAAGCCAAACCAAAAACCACGTGATTCTGGTGAAAGAATTGCATCATATTTTAAATTAGCAGTACGTGAATATAATTCATCTATTACCTGGGTAAATATTCTACTATTTGCTAAAATAGGTGTTAAGTCTCTAAATAACACACCTTTAATTGGATAATCTTTTACACAAAGAATATATTTTTCTAATGATTTAGTTATTGGTACATTTTTTATTTGTTTAGTGGTCTTTTTCATAAATCTAGTCTTTTTCATACTTTCTAGTGTTAATATTTATTGAATCAATTAATTCTTCATCTATCTTATCTAAATTATTCTTATCTGTTGCTAACTGGATCCTTCTTACACGAATTCTATACATATTATGTCAATTGTTAAATACGTATGTAATAATTGGCAAAATTATATAAGTATTCAATGCCATAACTACAATACCAATTAAAATATTCAATGTGAAGAAAATTGTTGTTGTTGGTAATAATAAAAGCATTAGTAAAGTTATGCCTGAATATAAAGTAATTATTTCAATTGAGCACTCATTAAATGTAGTGATTGTATAAATATATAAACTTTGCAAATCTTTATATAATGTTGGATTAATTTTTATATATTTTGAAAGAAAAGAAGAAATTAATGCATACATCAATAAATAATTTATGATACCAATCATTATGAAGGCATAATTTGTATAAATGTTAACTGGAATATGAAACATTGCAACTAGTGCAAAAGTTAATGCACAAGTTAATATAAACGAAGCAAATGTTGGAATAATACTATATCAGTTGTATCTTATTAAAGTATAAACTGACATTAGTGCACCGAATGTCAATAAAATCCATAAGCAATTAATAGTGAAATTAATAGTTATTTGACTATTAATATTTTGAACAAAAAAGCTATTTATTCCTATAGCAACTAAAGCATTAACTAAACTAGTATATTCATTTGTACCAATGCTAAACATTGTCGATGATTCAATCGTGAAGTAATCAGTATTAGTTTTAAAGTTAAACCAACTAGCATTTAGTGAATTCAATGCTCGCATTATCATGTCTTTAGTGATACCATCTTGTCTATTAATTATTAAATAAGTTCCGATATTAAAACTATTCAAATTAATAATTTTTAAAACAAAGGCTAATACAAATCCAATAACTATTAAAGCCACTGCTATTAAAGCGTATGGAATTAATCATTGCTTTTTAAAACTTAAATTATTAATATTAGTGATCTTGCTAATATATCCATTTTTATTCAAACCTGAATAAATATGATTCTTTATTGAATCAGATGCTGAAATTTCAAATTTTTTATCATATTCATTTGAATTAACATCATAAACATTAGCAGAAAATCATTTAAATTTATACATACCAATGTCATTATTAAACAGCATAATTTGGTTCAAATAATTTAATCCATAAGTACATGCAAATGATAATAATGAACCAACAATTAAACACATACCTAATGCAAATATTTGACCCATTGGGAAAAACAACATTGTAATTCCAGCAATTAAGCTAATAACATGGAAATCCAAAACAGTAATTAGTGAATGTTTAAATCCTTGTCTTATTGATTGGTCCAAAGTCTTATGGTTGACATGGTTAGCCCTTACTTTATTTAATGAAATAAATAAAGAAACTGATGAAACCATCATTATTATTAAAATACCAATTAACAAACATAATGATAGACCAAAACCAGTTAAAAACATTATTAATGGTAATAATCCTATTGGCAAAATCATTCATACAAATGAAACAAATCCTGGGATTCTATATAAAACAGAAACAACAATACCAATTATTAATAATAAAACAGCTATCGCTATTAATGTGGTTAGTGAAGCATTATCAATTTGTAAAATTGATCGATTAAAATCAGGATTGATTAATGAAACATTAACATTAGAAGTTATACCGTTTTGTAGTATCTTCTCAATATCTTTTGAACCAGCTGATGATGGACAAAGAATATTAATCATTGGAAATGATGACTTTTGGTCAGTCATTGATTTATACAACTGATAAGATGTAAAGTATTTATTTGTTAAATCAGGGATTGAAAGTCAATTACCATCGGAATCAATACTTGATTTTGTTGGATCTTTATCAGGTAAGAAATCAGTAAAGTTATCTTTGTTAACTATACCAAGAATGTACTTATTTAAGAAATCATATTTCAAATTGCTAGATTTACCAATTTCAATTTTGTTATCACTACCAGTATCTTGTAAAGCATAAAAGAAATTTGAACTATCAAATGTAGTTACAGAATCAGCTTGTGGTAATAATTCTTTTTGTTCCAATGGATCTCTAATATTTTTTTGAAATCCATAATTATCTGTGAATCGATAATTATCAATAAAACCTCAGTTGTCTAAGAATTTATTGTCATACATATATTTACCAAAATCTCTTTGATCATTTGATAATTGTCAATATGCATCCCTTAGTTGCTTTGAGTATGAAAGATCATGATTATATCGATCTCAAACAAATGTTATGTAATTCATTTCATTAATCATGCCATTGAAGTTATGAATGATAATCATGAATGGGGTTTTATCATTTTCCTCATCTGGTTTGGCATCTTTTGCATTTGAAAATGTCTCTTTTATTGAATTTTTAGCATAAACATCATTTTTATCTTTTTTACCAAAAGAATATTGTGAACGTAACTTGATATTAATCTTATTTTGTTGAGCATTAAGTTTTATTTTTGAATTATCATCAGTTAAACTATAATCGTCATCCTGATTTATATCCCACATATATAACTTAGATTCATCAAATTTATCTTTGTAACCATCTGAATAAATAATGCTGAATCTGCCAATATCCATGTTTGAATAATATGCCAAAGAAAGAGCAACATCTTTATTCTTATCATCTTTATTTGAAATTCCTGGATCGGATGTTTCAACTTTGTAATTATAAAGACTAGCATCAATAAATGCATGATAACCACCATCTTCTTCAATAATTTCAGTTTTTACATTTTCACTTGAGACTTTTTTATCAAGTAAATATTTTGAATATGCATCAGCAGTTTTATCCAATTCAAATTTAAGTTCTTCTAAACTAATTTCTGGTTTTTTATCAATTGCAGGGTTTTCAGATTTATAAGGATCAAGTTCATATCGAACATTAATTACAGAATTATAATTATCACCCTTAAAATGTTTTTTTATACTGAAAAAAGTACTTATACCAAAGCTAACTAAAGCTAAGATAACAAGAAAAAATCCTATAACGACCGATGCCAAACTACTTTTTTTCTTCTTAGAAGATGACATAAACATTTATATTTTACTAAATAATATAAATAAATAAAAAGAAATAAAGATAAATTTTGAATTTAGCACTTTATTGATTAGATTGCTAATTAATAGATATAATATTCGTATGTCTAACAACAATAAGAAGAGAGACTATTATGAAGTTTTAGGTGTTGCTAAAAATGCAAGTTTAGATGAAATAAAACGAGCATTTAGAAAATTAGCAATGAAATATCATCCTGACCGAAATAAAGAACCTGATGCTGAACAAAAATTCAAAGAAATAAATGAAGCATATCAGGTGTTAAGTGATAACGAAAAGAGAAATATTTATGATCAATTCGGTTTTGATGGTCTAAACCAAAATGGTTTCAGTAATGAAAATATTAATCCTTTTGATATCTTTAATAGCTTTTTTAGAGGACAAAATGGTTCTGGTGGCTTTCATTTTAATTTTGGTGGTGATGACGATGATGAAGATAACATTTTCTCATCATTTTTTGGTGGTAGAAGCCGTAGAAAAGCAAAAAAAGGTCCTGGTTTTTCATTAAATATTCAAGCTCAAGCAACAATAAGTTTCATTGATTCCGTGCTTGGTACTGAAAAGGAATTCACAATTCCAATTAAAAAAGTTTGTGATGAATGTAATGGTATTGGTGGTAAAGATTTTAAAACTTGTGATAAATGTAATGGAACTGGTTATGTAGTAACGCAAACTAGAACATTTATTGGTGTAATGCAAACACAAACTACTTGTCCAAAATGTAAAGGAACAGGAAAAATAATCAAAACTAAATGTTCTAAATGCGGAGGAAGTGGCTATCTAGAAGCTAAGGATAAAATTACTGTACAAATTCCTGCAGGAATTGAAAATGGACAAACTATTGTTGTAAACAATAAAGGTAATGAAATTGATGGTAGAAAAGGAGATTTATACATTACAATTTTTGTTGAACCAAGTCGTATTTTTAAACGCCAAGGTAATGTAATTATTGCTAATGTTTTAGTTGATCCATTAAGAGCTATTTGTGGAGGAATAATAAATGTTCCGACACCTTATGGAATTAAACAAATTAGGATTAAACCAAACACTGCTAATGGTGAACAAATCACTTTAAATAACTATGGTATTAAGAATATTAAATCTCGTATGTTTGGTCAACAATCAAATGGTGATTTGAAACTAAATATAGTATACTCTCGCCCGAACTCATATAATTCTAAACAGCTTGAAAAAATATCAGATCTTGCAGATATTGAAAATAGTGAAGTTAATGAATACAATAAGATGTTAGAAAGAGAACTAAAACAATAAATTAAGGAGATTTTATTATGAAAAAAAATGAGCAAAAAAATAATGAAGAATTAAAAAAAGTAGAACCAAATGAACTTGAATCCTTAAAACTAAAATCTCAAGAATTGCAAAAACAGTTAGATGCTGAAATTAAATTAAATAATGATTTAAAAATTCAACTTAATGAAAAAACCAAACATCTTGATGAACTTAATAAAGATTTTATTAATATTGTCAATCAAAAAGCATTGGTAGCTCAAAAACAACTAGATTTTGAGATTAAAAAGATGCAAGATAAATTTGAGAAAGATTTGCTTGAAAAAAAGAAATATGCTATTGCAGATTCATTATCAGAATTACTAGGAATAATTTCTAAATTTGATTTAGCTATTGGACAAGAAAATTCTGATCCAAAAGTTAAAAACTTTTTAATTGGTCTTAAAATGTTTAGTACTATGTTCAAGACATGGTTAAAATCTATTGGTGTTGAAGAAATTAATGTCAAAATTGGTGATAAATTTGATCCAAATGTAATGGATGCAGTTGATGTTGAATATAAATCTCAACAAAAAAATGACCATATTGAAAAGGTCATTTCTAAAGGTTATAAATTACATGATCGCATTATTCAACATGCTCAGGTAATTGTAGCAAAAACTAAGCAATTAAATTAATTGCTATAGTTATTTCGATCATTTAAATCTTTTATATCAAAAGCTTCAGTTAAAATTTTATTGCACTCATTAGAATCTAATCTCTTAGTGTCATGAATATTAGCAATCTCTTCATCTTCATCGCTAATGAAATTTTCAAATTCTAAACCATTTTTTAGTTCGTCATTATTAATTTCATTCTGAATTTTATTTAATTTTTCATTATTAATCAATTCATCATCAACTTCGATATATCTACTTCCAACTCTATTAACAACATCACTTTGTGATTTAATATTTAAATCATTATTATATTTGCCGCTTGATGAAATCAAGAAATTTAAAATAATTTTACCATCATCCTTGTGATAGTTTATGCCATTAACTATTCATAATTCTTTGTTTTTAGACAAATCTACAAATACTTCACGGATATCGGAAACAATATTACTTGAAGTATCCTCGCAAATATCAATGTTAGCTAAAATATTTGATGTTTTATCAATAGATAAATTGCAATAACTATTTCTTATTTGATTTGAAATCTTTTCATACAACTCATTTTTTGTATATTCACTATTATTTATAGTGACTGTTGAAACCATAAATGAATGATTATTTTTGAAAAAATTACGAACATCAGCAAAATCAATATTTATATTGGTTGGCTCGTTAATTATCTCAGCTACTACCCTAACAATATTTGAAAGTTCTTCATTTGAGCGAGCATAAGAAGATAATAATGAAACAACTTCATTGTTATTATTGTTAATAATGCGATCATTGCTAATTATGCAATATGAATTACAAATATCAACAATCTTTTTTAAACTATCAAGAGCATTAAGATATATCTTTGAGCCCTCGGCTTGAACACTTGGTAAATGTATTAAACAAATTGTACAAATGTTCATTTCTTTTGCTATCTTAGCAATTACTGGCATTGCGCCGCTTCCAGTTCCTTTGCCTAAACCAGCAATTAAAAATAGTAAATCAGTACCTTCAAGAATATTTTTAATTGATTCTTTATCATCATTAGCAGCAGTTTCACCAACTATTGGATCACCACCACTACCACCACCACGATATCTTTCTTTTCCTAATAATCAAACATCTGTACAATTTCAAATTCTCTTTAATGACCCTACATCAGTATTCATTCCATAGAATTGAACATTATCTGCTCATTTATGTGTTGATTTCATTTCAGCAATAACATTGCATCCAGCTCCACCAATACCTAAAACAGTAATTCTAAAATTACCATAGTTGTTTTCAAGATCTAGAAAGTTATTTTTGAACTTACTCTTTGATATCAATGAATTGATATCGTTAGTTTTTTTGTTTTCATTTTTATTACTTATTATTTCATCAATAATTGACATAATTAATCACCATCCCCTAACTTTGATCATATTTTTGTGCTTTGAATTCCAAATTTAATAATAATGTTTTTGTGGAATTGATTTAGACCCATTTCTTCTGAGAAGAATGCATCTAAACTTGTTAATTTTATATCTTCAGTTTTCTCATAACGTCTACTAATATCTTTTAATACATAAAATAAATGGGTGACATATTCATCTTCCAAGCCTAAAATTGATTCATTACACATTTCAACTTTTTTGCCTTTTATTTCTAAATAATTTAATTTAATTGCAAGTGAATATAATTCATTGAATCCATTAGAACAATTAATTTTTATTTCATCAAATTGCTTATCTACTAAATATGAATCGAAACTATTAATTTGGTTTTTAAAAACTGACAAACAAATTTTCTTAAAGTCTTCTAAACATAATTGTTTTACTTTCAAATACTTGTCCTGATAATAATTTGCCACTATAGGATTGTTAGAACAATTATTTAAATATTTGATATTATGAACTAAAAATTCAATCCTACTATCATCATCAAATTTTAGCTTATGTATTAATTGACATTTTAACCAATTTGTGCCAAAATTAGTATTCTGTATAGATACAATTTCTTTGTTCGCATTATATTCTACAAGATTACAATGATCATCATCAATATCCATTAATAATGAATTACCATTTGATGAGAATGCATCTGCAAATGAGAAAGCATTAGTGTATAAATCTATCTTATTAATCAATAGTTTGTCAAATAAATTTTCATATTCCGAAATAATATCTTTTTTAATAAAACAGTTTATACATTTAATATCAAATTCTGATTCTGTTGGAAATACATTCATTAATTCACCATTAACAACATAGCCAATAATTTGATGTTTAATGCATTTTGAACCCTGATAATATGGATGTTCATCAATATATTTATATATATCACTTTCAGACTTAAAGCCTTGATTGGCTATTGTTTGATTAGTCATGCTGATTTGTAAATTAGAAATATTCAAAATGTAACGTTTTACTTTATTACCAATAAATTTATCAACTTTAATAAGTTCACTTATTAAAATTCTTCTTGTACCAAGAATATCATTTAATTTACCATTCATGTCACAGCCTGAATAAATCACTTTTTTGAAATACAAGCAATGTAAATCATTGTTTGAAGCATCAACAATGATTATTTTTATATATCTTGTTTCAAATGATATAACTCCAAAAACCTTTTTTAGTTTATACATGAGCTACACCTCGAGATTTGTCATCACACATTATCACACGCAATTTAGCAGATCGTGCTCGATTATTGCTAATTATTTCTTGTTCGCTTGGGACAATAGGATGTTTATTAACTAGTGAGTATTTGATATCTTGATCAATAATAGGAACCTCTATAGGAATAAGAGAAGTGGTTAGTTTATTAAATGTATTTTTAATAATTCTATCTTCTAGTGAATGGTAAGAAATAATTGCCAATCTACCACCATAAGATAAGAATTCACATGCTAATTTAATAAATTTATTTAATTTATTTAATTCATCATTAACAGCGATTCTTAATGCTTGAAAATAAATTCTTGCTGGATGCTTTTTCTTGTATATTGTTTTAACAGATACAGCATTTTTAATAATTTCAACTAATTGACTTGTTGTATCAATAGATTTATTATCACGATAATAACAAATTGCTTTAGCTACTTTTCTAGATTCTTTTGCTTCACCATATTTAGTGAATAATTCAACTAATCTCTCATATGAATATTTATTAACAATAAATCATGCATTAAGTTTTTGATCTTGATCCATACGCATATCAAGTTTTCCATCAAGTTTATAACTAAATCCTCTATTAGCAACATCAAACATTGGTGATGATACACCAAGATCAGCTAAAATTCCATCAACATATTTAATTGATTCATTTTTTAACTTAGTATCAATGTCAGAAAAATTTGATTTTATAACTTTAACATTTTTGTTAGTTGCAAACTTATTTTTTAATGTTTCAATTGCAAAATTATCGCAGTCAATACAAATTAGTTGTCCCTTATCTAAATGAGATAAAATTGCAGCAGCATGTCCACCCATTCCAGCGGTAGCATCAATATAAATGCCATTAGGTTTAATGTTTAATAACTTAATGCATTCTTTCAATAATACTGGTGTATGTTTACATTTTGCTGCCATTGTCATCATCTATTCTTTCAGCAATATCTTCGTATGTTTTATCAGTTAACTTTTTAAATTCATTGTATGAGTTTGTATCTCAAATTTCAAGTTTATCACCTAAACCAATTATTGTTACTTGTGTCTTAATCTTTGTTTCATCTAATAAAACATTAGGGATTAAAATTCTATTAGCATTATCAATTGACAAATTAGCAGCATTTGCTAATAATTGACGAATAAGAATACGTGCCTCTTTTTTGTTTTGAGAAAGTTTCAAAAGTTTTTGAGAATATTTCTCAAATTCTAATTCTGTTCTAAGTTCTAAGCAACCTTCAAAACCTTTGCTAACTACAACTTCTTTATCAAGCTTTGCAGCAATTTTAGCAGGAATAATTAGACGTTTTTTACTATCTAACGAATGGTTATAAGTTCCTAGTAACATCTCCACTTTGCTCCACTTTAATACACATATTATACACAATATAAGTAAAAATATCAAAAATATGCACATTATGTGTAAATTTAACAAAAAATTATCAAAAGATTTTAAGACACTTTATTAGATCCAATCAATAAAATTACCAATAATAAGGAGGTTTTATGTCTAGCAAGAATAAATTATCAAATGTAAATGGTATATGCCAAAGAAACATAAAAATTGACATACCAGAAGATAGTTTTGCATTAATATCATATTACAGCATGATCAATAATGAAAAAATCGAAACAACTATTTCATATCTATTGGAATACACAATAAGAATGTTAAGAAATCGCTTAAAATATCATTCGTATAAGAATGATGCTAATATAATACTAACAACTATTATTGGTGATGCTGGAATTAATGCAAAATTGTTAAAAGAAAATAAACCATTATTCAAAAAGTTATTAGCTTATACTAAACAATTATGTGATCGAAGATATGAATTTTCACCATTTGAAAAAACATATTGATATGAGCTACTTGTAAAAATAATAACAATTTCCAAGAAATTAAATCAAGACAACAAGAAAATTAATTAAAAATAAAATGAAGCATATGCTTCACTTTATTGATTAATTAACGGTATTTTTCTGGATGTTCTTTTTGCATTTTGGCAAGAAATTTTTCTTTTGGCATCTTACCATATTTAGCCATTATTTTTTTACACTCATCTAGTTCATTAATAGCTCATTTTGCATCTTTAAATCCGCCAACTTTAACTTCTTTCTTTTGTAATCTTTTATATGTTTCAAAAAAATCACGGATTACATCAAGCTTATGTTTAGGTATGTCATTTAAAGAATTAAAATCTTTAAAACGTGGATCACAATCAATAACACCAATTAATTTAGTATCAGTTTCCCCAGAATCAATCATTGACATTGCACCTAAAATTCTTGTAGGTACTTCAATTCCAGGCATAAAAGATTGATCAGCAATAACTAATACATCTAATTCATCTCCATCTCAATCTAAAGCCTCACGAATAAAACCATAGTTTTCAGGATATACACTAGGTCCATATAAAATACGATCAACACTTATTTGTCCAGTGCCACGATTATATTCGTATTTTATGTTTGAATTCTTAGGAATCTCAATTACAACATTAACAACATTATTTTTCATAATCATTTATTATATTATTAATATAATATTAAATAGTTTAAAAAGGAAATTGAAATACTAACAAGAATATTATGAGTGTACATATTAATGATAAAGCTGACATCGCAAAAGTTGTATTAATGCCAGGTGATCCACTAAGAGCTAAATGAATAGCAGAAACATTTTTAAAAAAAGTAAAACTTGTTAACCAAATTAGAGGAATGTATGGTTTTACTGGTTATTACAAAAATAAGAAAGTAACTATATTTGGAAGTGGAATGGGAATTCCAAGTATTGGAATTTATTCACATGAATTATTCACACTTTTTGGTGCTAAATATATTATCCGTGTAGGATCTACAGGTTCAATTGATAAATCTGTAAATATTGGTGATGTTATTATTGTTAATGAAGCATATAGTGATAGTTCATATGCAAAAGAAATAGGTGTTAAAGTAACTAACAAAATTTTAAAACCAAGTAAATACCTTCTAGATGCTGTAACAAAAACAGCAGCAAAAAATAAAATTAAGTGTCTAAAATGCCGTGTTGTAAGTGGTGATGCATTTTATTCAAGATATAGCATCAAAGAATGCAAAAAAATGTCTGGAAATGCTAAAGCCGTAGAGATGGAAGCATTTGGTTTATATGCTACTGCTATGCGTGCTAAAAAGGATGCATTAACAATCTTAACATGTTGTGATAATTTGATTACTCACGAAGAAATGAATGCATATGAACGTCAAACTACATTTAAAAATATGGCAAAATTAGCTCTAGAGACTGCAATAAGCTTAAAAATATAAAACTTAGTATGCTAAATAAATATTGTAAATACATTGATAATACATTGCTTAGCCCTCAAGCTACAGAAACACAAATAAAAACCTTATGTAAAGAATCACGTAAGTATGGATTTGCTTCTGTATGTGTAAATCCATGCTTTGTTAAACTTGTTAATAAACAACTAAAGGGTTCAAAAGTAAAGACTTGTGTTGTTATTGGTTTTCCTTTAGGAGCTAATACAACTGAGACTAAAGTTTTTGAAGCAAAAGATGCAATTAAAAATGGTGCTCAAGAACTTGATATGGTAGTTAATGTTGGTAAAGTTAAAGAAAACAATTACGGATATATAACAAAAGAAATTGCTGCTATTAAAAAAGTATGTGGTAACAAAATACTAAAAGTTATCATTGAAACTTGTTTATTAACAAATAAAGAAAAAGTTGCATTATGCAAATGTATTAAACAAGCAAAAGCTGACTTCGTTAAAACTTCAACAGGTTTTTCAACAGGTGGGGCAACTGTTGCAGATATAAAACTATTAAAAAAATCGGTAAGAAATACTTTACTTATTAAAGCTTCTGGTGGTATTAAAACTCGTGAAGATATGATAAAAATGATCAAAGCTGGTGCTAATCGTATTGGTACAAGTAGAGGATCTATATTGGTAAAATAGGAAGTATAAATAGAGACATTATGGATTGAGCAGTCATCACTTTAATAACAATAGCATCAATAGCAACCATCATTGGTTTACTATTATCTCCTACTGGTTCAACATCAGGTTTAAGTGCAATGGCTGGACAAGATTTGGAATTATTCAAAAAAACAAAAGACCGTGGATTTTTCAAAATTTTACAAATGGTAATGTTTTTTATAGTTTTTGTTATTGCTATTATTTGTATAGTTTACAAAGCTATACCTAAGTAATAAATGAAAAAATTTATTACAAAACTTGATTTAGAAAAATTAGTTCTCTTAGTAATTAGTAATGAAACATTGCCAATACCAAGACATATTCTTCTTAAAAAAGTAATTAATGCAAATAAACATTCATCTTTTATTCCTAATGAGTTATATGATCAAACAATTAATGAAATGATTAATATCGGATCATTAAAAGAATTAAAAATTTCTAAAAAATTAGTTATTGGTTACATTACTGGTGAAATTGATACATCTAAGACTTATGTAGGAACTATTAAAATTAACAGTAAACGTTCTGGATTCATAACATTAGATAATGAAAATGAAACTAAATACTTTGTTCATTTTATGAACCTTAATGGTGCGCTTAATAATGATCGAGTTGAATTTCAATTAGTTAAAAATCCAAAAAAAGATAGTAAATTAATTGATGCAATTGTAACCAAAATCATCCAACATGAAAAAGATTTCTATGTTTGCACATTTAATATAAAAGATGGCAAATATATAGTTAAACCAGATGATGAAAAGATGTATTACAATATCATATTAGATGATATTGAAGGCCTTGTAAATGACCAAAAAATATTAGTAAAAATTAAAAAATATGAAACTCAAAATGCTTATGGTCATGTAGCAAAAATTATTGGTCATAAATCTGATGTTGGTGTTGATATTTTATCAATTGTATTTGATAATGGTATTAATCCAAATTTTGATGATGACCTATTAAATTCATGCCGCAAACTAAAAGTTAATTTTGATCAAACCCAAAAACAAATAAGACGTGATTTAACAAAATTACCTATTGTAACAATTGATCCAAAGACATCAAAAGATTTTGATGATGCTATATGTGTTATTAAAAATGATGATACATATAAACTATATGTATGTATTGCTGATGTTGCTCATTATGTTAATTACCAATCTGAACTAGATAAAATAGCAATGAAACGAGGATGTTCAATATATTTAGCAGATCGCGTTATTCCAATGTTACCACATATTTTATCAGATGATATTTGTTCACTAAACTATGATGTTATAAGACTAACAATGACATGTGAAATGGATATTGATAAAAACGGTAAAATGATTAAATATAATGTATACCCTTCATACATAAAAAGTCAAAGAAGATTTAATTATGATGAAGTAAATGATTTTTTTACAAAGAAAATTGATTTTAAAAATGAAAATATTGAAGTTAAAAGGATGTTAGAAAATGCAAAAGAACTTCATTTATTACTTGACAAAGTAAAATTTGCTCGAGGATATATAAATTTTGTTATCCCTGAACCAGAAATAGTATTGGATGAAACTGGATTCCCGATTGAAATTAAATTGCATAAAACAGGTATGGCACAAAATATGATTGAAAATTTTATGTTACAAGCTAATGAATGTGTAACTTTATTTGCTCATGATAATAAAGTGCCTTTTATTTATCGTATACATGATAAACCAAATGAAGAAAAAATTAAAAGCATGATCGCTGATATTAAAAGGCTAAACTTCAAAATTTCGACAGATTTAAAAAACATAAAGCCTAAGGATATCAATACATGATTGGAACAAAATAAAAATAATCAAAATCTTGATTTGATTAGCATGATTATTTTAAGATGTTTAGCAAAAGCTAAATATGATACAAAAAATATTGGGCATTTTGGCTTAGCATTAAAAAACTACACTCACTTTACTTCACCTATTAGAAGGTATCCAGATTTAATTATTGAAAGATTATTTTGAATGTTTGTTTTTGCTCGTGAACAATATACAGATGTACAAAGAAATGAACTAGCTAATCAATTAAATGAAATTGCAGAATTATCATCTAAAAATGAACTAATTGCTATTCAATGTGAACGTAGTGTTAATGCCATGAAGTTTGCTGAATATATGACTAAACATATTGGTGAAGAATTCATTGGTTTTATTTCTAACATTAATTCATTTGGAGTCTTTGTTCAATTAGACAATACAATTGAGGGATTAATAAAATTAGAAAATCTAAAAAATGATTTCTATGTGTATAATGAAAAAACAAATGAACTTATTGGTCGCACTAAGGGTTTAAGATTTAGTTTAGGAACTAAAGTTAAAGTAAAAGTTATTTTAGCTGATAAACTAACTAGAAAAATAAATTTTGAACTTGTTGAGCATTTAGGTAATAGATAATATGCATATTTTATTTAAAAACAAAAAACTTAATTTAAATCATATTGTTATTGAAAGAATTGAAGCAGGAATTTCATTAAAAGGTTATGAAGTTAAATCAATAGTCAAAGCAAATGCTAATATTGATCAAGCCTTCATTGTTTTTAAACATAATGAAGCATACTTATTAAACATGTATGTAGCTCCATATAATGAAGCTGCTAATGTATCAATTATTGCTGATCGAACAAGAAAATTATTGTTAAATAAAAACCAGATAATAAAACTACAGCAGCAAATAAAAAAAGAACGTTTAACATGTATTCCAAGCATTGTTTATTTAAAAAATAATAAAATTAAAATTGAATTTGCTTTATGCAAAGCTAAAAATGCTCATGATAAAAGGGAAACAATCAAAGAACGTGATTTAAAACGTGAAATGAAAAAATATTAAATTAAAAGGATTAATCTGATACAAAATAAAGCAAAAGGGGTCTAGTTCAACGGCAGAATAATGTTCTTTGCAGAACCATACTTTCATATAATTTTTGTCATAAATTTATTAGATTAAAGATTTTTAATGTTTAATAGTTATATGATTGTATATGAAAATAGTTTAAGTGCTTTTAAAAGAAATGTTGAATTTAATGAAATTGTTGATTTAATATATAAAAAATTAAAAGAAAATCATATTGGAACAACAGGGAGTGAACATAGAGCTTGGAATAACTCCCTACACTTTATGAAAGATGTATTAAATGATAATGTTTTTCATGATGATTGTCAAGTAGCAATTGAATATAATATTCCGCAAACTTCTAAGCGTGTGGATTTTATGATACTAGGTTCGGATAAAAGCAATAAAGACAATATTGTTATTGTTGAACTAAAACAGTGAGAAAAAGTTAAGAAACTTGATGACTCTTTAAAATATACAATTGTGTCAGACTTAAGATCACATAAACCAACTGCACATCCATCATATCAAGCTTGATCATATAAAATGCTAATTGAAAATTATTGTCATGAAGTATCAGAACAAGAAGACAAATTACATCCTTGCGCTTACCTTCATAATTTAAATGAATCATATCGACCAATAATTGAGGACAAAATATACTTTGATTCAATAAAAGAAGCGCCTTTATTTCTGAAAAATGATGTATTAAAATTAAGAAATTTCATTTCAAAATATGTAAATTTTAAACCCAATGATGGTAAATTATTGTACAAAATAGATCACGGAAGAATTAAGCCTCAAAAATCACTTCAAGATTCTTTAGATTCTATGTTCATGGGGAATAAAGAATTTATGATGATTGATGATCAAGTGGTTGCATATGATTTGATTATGAAATCAATAATGGATGCACAAAAAGATAATAAAAAACATGTGCTTATAATACAAGGTGGACCTGGAACTGGTAAATCTGTTCTTGCAATAAATGTTTTAGTTGATTGTATTAGAAAATTTGGATTAAATGCTACATATATAACTAAAAATTCTGCACCTAGAAATTGTTATACACATTTATTGTCTCATGGAAATGCAAAAAATATTATCAAATTAAAACTTGCAATTCGTTCTCCCCATTCTTTACCAGATATTCCAAGAAATGGTATTGATGTAGGAATATATGATGAAGCACATCGAATGCAATCAAAACCATATATGTATAAAGGCAAAGATATGCTTTATGATTCAATAAATGCTGCAAAAATAAGTATTTTTTTAATAGATGAAGACCAGAGAATTACAGCTAAAGATTGTTATACAGTAAATGACATTAGAGAAAAAGCAAAACATTTTAATGCAACTATTGATCTTGATGACTTTGTTTTAAATTCACAATTTAGATGTAATGGATCAGATGGATATATAGCTTTTATAAATAACTTATTACAAATACATGAAACTGCTAACACAATATTTGATATTGAAAATTATGATTTGAAATTATTTGATGACCCAAATGATATGCGTAATGAATTAAGAAAACTTGCTAATAATAAGAAAGCAAGAATGGTTGCAGGTTATTGCTATGATTGGAATGTTAAAAAATGCCGTGGTGAATATGATATTTGTCTAAAAAATAATTTTAAAGCAAAATGGAATTTAGAAAATGATTTGATATGAGCTGTAAATCCCGAATCTTTTGAACAAGTTGGTTGTATCCATACATGTCAAGGAATGGAATTTGATTATGTTGGTGTGATAATTGGAAAAGATTTGATATATAGAGATGGAAAAATTTTAACTAATAAAAATGCAATTTCAAAGGATGATAAAACGAGCAAAATAAGATATTGTGATGATGCAACAGCTGAAAAATTAATCAAGAATACTTATAAAGTTTTATTAACTAGGGGATTAAAAGGTTGTTATATCTATTGTGAAGATGAAGAGCTTTCAAAACATATTAAAAATTTAATAGGCTAATATAACTCCTAACTCTAAAGTAAAGGGACACTATATAGTTAAAACAAATAACATATATTTCAATATGACTTATTTGAGTAGGAAGGAGTAATATATAATATACCTATGAGTATCAAGTATAAAATTAATGATGCTAAAAAGAATAAAAACTTAATCAATGATGAGATTAAGTTAAGTAGAATTAAGTCTCATAGTGGGCCTACAACAAAACCTAGAGCTAAAGCACCTGCTTGGTTTATTGATTTCAGAAATGAAGTTATGCAACAATTTGATAGACAAAATAAACGTTTTGATAGATTAGAAAATAGACTTGATAGAGTAATTAAAGTTAATAACCTAAAAGAGTAAATAATAAATTTAAATAAGATGAATATAACAAGTAAAAATCCTATTGTTAATAGGATTTTAAAATATGTTAAATTAAAATACAAAGCTAAAATTGACTTTCCATGATATAAATTTCCTGATTACTTTGTCATAAGGAACAAAAATAATAAATGATTTGGAATTGTTATGAGGGTTCAATACAAGAAATTTAATTAGAATAAGTGTGGCATGATTGATATATTAAATATGAAAATTGCTGATCATGGACTATATGATATACTTGTAAACAATAAAACAATATTTCCTGGATACCATATGGCTAAGCATAAATGAGTTTCTATTTTGCTTAATGATTTTATCAACATAAAAGAAATATACAAATTGATAGATGGAAGTTATATTGCAATAAATAAATAAGTATATCTTATTAAATACATTTATATTTACTAACACTATTTACAATATCTTCATTGAATATATTCAATATGTTGTTTAGGTTTTACTAATATGAATTTAAGTCATTACACTATATTGTTAAAACAAATAACTTGCATTCCAATAGAACCTATTTGAGTAAGAAGGAGAAATATATAATATACATATGAGTATCAAATATAAAATTGATGATACTAAGAAGAATAAGAACTTAATCAATGATGAGATTAAGCTAAGTAGGATTAAGTCTAAAGGTGGTAATGGTGATGATAGGACACCTCCTAAAAAGCAAAAATCAACAAGAGATTTGTTGATTGAATTTATGGGTGAACAAAGAGCATTTAATACAAGAATGGAAAAACAAGTCTCAAATTTGAGAAGTGATGTTAATACATTAAAAATAAATCTTAATAGAGTAATTAAACTAAATAATCTAAAGCAATAAGAATGTATCTTAATTGGATACATTTTTATTTATTAGCACATACTATTCATAATATCATCATTAAATATATTTTTAATATATTTAATGGGTTGTTTAGGCACTACTAATATGAATTTAAGCCATCACTTTATATTGTTAAAACAAATAACTTGTATTCCAATAGAACCTATTTGAGTAAGAATGAGAAATATATAATATACATATGAGTATCAAATATAAAATTGATGATGCTAAAAAGAATAAGAACTTAATCAATGATGAGATTAAGCTAAGTAGGATTAAGTCTAAAGGTGGTAATGGTGATGGTGGAAGAAAACCAGGCAGCACCAATAAGATTACTTTAGCTAAATTAGCCGAACAAATGGCGGATTTAACAAAAACAGTTAAAGATGGATTTGCTGAACAAGCTAAATTTAATAAGTCTATTCGTGAAGATTTAAATAGAGTAATTAAACTAAATAATCTAAAGCATTAATAATACTTAAATAAAAAATAAAAGAAGTGTATCCTAATCGGATACATTTTTTATTTACATAGTATTCACAATATTTTCATTGAATATATTGTTAATATATTCAATAGGTTGTTTAGGTATTACTAATATGAATTTAAGTCATTACACTATATTGTTAAAACAAATAACTTGCATTCCAATAGAACCTATTTGAGTAAGAAGGAGAAATATATAATATACATATGAGTATCAAATATAAAATTGATGGTGCTAAAAAGAATAAGAACTTAATCAATGATGAGATTAAGCTAAGCAGAGTTAAGTCTAAAGGTGGTAATGGCGATGGTGGAAGAAAACCAGGTAACACCAATAAGATTACTTTAACTAAACTTTCTGATAAAGTAGACACTTTAACTAACAATTTAAATGATATAGCCAACAATTTAGATGCTGTAACCAACAATTTAAATGCTGTAACCAATAATTTAGATAAGCTTGCTAAGGTTGTTACTGATGGATTTAATAATGTTAACCATAGTATAGACACTATCAAAGATAGAATTGATACGATAGTTAGAGTTAATGATCTAAAGGAATAAATATCTAAGCAAAACATGAACACAATAGATTGTGATAGTCCACGACTAACTTTCAAAGAATTAGGACAAAAAAGAAAAGAACAATTAAAATGATATCTCTTGAAAAAAGTGGATATATTTCATTAAATGAATTAGAAAAACATACTATTATGACATATAATGCATGTTCTAAAGGATATAACAAAACTCGTGGTAATAGGTAGTTTTGGTAAAAACTTAATCAATGATGAGATTAAGTTAAGTAGAGTTAAATCTAAAAGTGGTGATGGTGATGGTAGAAAAAAACTAGGTAGCACCAATAAGATTACTTTAGCTAAACTTTCTGATAAAGTAGACACTTTAGCTAACAATTTAAAGGCTGTAACCAACAATTTAGATAAACTTGCTAAGATTGTTACTGATGGATTTGCTGAACAAGCAAAATTTAATAAGTCTATTCGTGAAGATTTAAATAAAGTAATTAAACTAAATAATTTGAAACATTAATTTATAAATATTATTGCAAATGTCTTTTTATATTTTTCAATTATAATGTAGCAGCAATAGTTATCAGAATGGCACCAACAGAAACAATAGATGCTATCTTCATTGTGTTTTTCAAAAATAATGTTCATTCAGGCTCAAAATTAGTATTTGACCAACTTATGAACATAGCATAAGCAATTAATTCAGCAAATATAACAAGAATTCCTCATATGTCTGCTAAAATCCATAATCATGTTGTAAAATCATCAAGATAAGAATACAAATTATCTTTATTTTCATTGAACCCTAAAAGTTGTTCGTAATCTTTCTGCGATTGAGTTTTTTTATCTTCTACAGTTTCTTTATTCTTGTATGTTGAATAATATGTTTTTAATTTTCTTTTTTCATCAAGAGTTAATTTATCAAATTCTGCTTTATTTTCTCCATCTTTATTGTTATAAAAATATTTTTTGTCATTTTTAATGTTAACAATAAATTGACTATCCTCACTTTTAATTGAATCTAAATATTCACTAAATTTTGAATTTTTTATACCTGCTGAAATAGCAATAGGTATTATTGGTATAACAAGAATTAAAAAGGAAATAAAGATTATGTATCTTTTTCTGTCTTCAAAACTTTTTTGATGTTTTATTTGATACATAGCAATACCTAATGCAAACATTAAAGCTATATTATAAATAGCTAATGAAGATATAATAAGTGCATTTACATGACCATTTACATCGGATAATTCATTTGACAAATCATCAATTTTACCAAGTACATTATAAGCATCATCATAATTTGTTCTTATATGTTCTCAAAATTTTTTGCTAGTTCTAGCTGTAATACCAGAGTATTTAATCTCAGCTTGAATATTATTTTTAAACTTTTCTGATGAATCAAATTCATTTTCAGAATTTAAATATTTAACAATAAAATTATCAACTTGTATTTCAGAAGATTCATCTAATCCAGTGTAATTTAAAATAATTTCAGTGTTGTGAATCAATTTAATAGCATTATTAAATTGAACAGGCATTTTATCACTTTCATCCTTTTCTAACAATTCAGAAAGTAAATAACCATTAATCATCATTCCAGTAGTTGCTAAACCAGAGACATCTAATCTACTTTTATATTCATTATATTCATCATTTTCATTTGCTTTAGTCCAAAAGTCATCATACCCATATTCATCACTTGTAGATCAAGAAAATTTAAAAGCCTCATTATTAAAATATGTGGCATTAATTTGCTGTTGTTCATACTCTTTTGTTATTGGCAATACATAGTTAGTGTATTCCCTTTCTTCATCACTAGCATTTAAATCAAAAATTGATGTGTTTTCATCTTCATATAATAATTTGTTTTTTATTGCTGAGGAATGGGCAGTTAGTTGAGCAACATTCTCTTTTTTAATGTAATCATTATTTACCAAAGTGTAGTCAACATCAATAGAATAGGTATTAGTATATGGATCACCATTCATTTTAACTAGAATTGGTTTTAATGTATATCCAGTAATTAGATCATTACGAAATTTTTCTGTTTTTTTAGATGTTGAAAAATATGAAATATTACTATTCTGCGGATCAGATTCTTCATAAGTCATAATAAAAATATTGTTGAAATCTTCTGCAGATATTTCTTTGTTACCATCACCATATTGAGAGAATAATTTATCTCAACAATAATCATTAGCAATATCTTCTTTTACACTAATAGAATATTTTTCTATGAATTGTTTTAGTTGTTGTTGAGTTGCAATGCAATCTAGTTCATCACAAATTCCTTTAAAGCAAGTTGTCATTCCACCTTGAATATATTGAATGATTGAAACAACATCAGTATCACCATATTTAGCTTTAGCTTCATCTTCAAGTTCATCCAATTTAATGTTTGCACTATCAGTATATTTACTTGTATCTGTTATTCCATATTCTTTACACATTAGTAATACAGAACTAACAATTGAACTTTTTATATTTTTAATTGCTTCATCTAGGATAACACTAGATTGCCTTGATAATCTAATTCCATAATTATCTCTTGCATAATCCCTTAGAACATTAGTTTTGATTGTATAACTCAATGTTTTATTTTCACCACTATAAAGTGAAGTATGAAGGGAATTTAGTTTGTATTGAAATGCATATAAATTTGAATCATATATGTCATCATTTATCTCACCTGATTCTTTTCTTTGATCCAATTGAGATTTATATAAAACCTCAAAATCTTTTTCCATTCGAGTATATGTTGCATTATTAATACCATACTCTTTATCAAATTCACCAACATCATTTATTTTATTTGAAAGTGAACAAGAAGTCAATAAAGTTGTTGCTGCTGTATTAACAGTGATTGCTGTAGCAACCGAAAGAAAGATTTTAGTTCTTTTAGATAAATTAGTTCCCATATATATATATTTTAGAATATTTAGTTGATTAATATTTTTAAATTTTGACTGCTTCCTTAATGTTGTAAATTAACTCGTATGCTACCAAATGGACCAAATACAGTTATTTTGGCTTATTCATTACTGATATTTATGAATTAAATATTGCAATCATGATTAGAATGGATAATTGCATCTTCAATACTATGCTTACTTAAGCCTCCTGAATGTGGCGATATATTCGCCTAAATTGTTAGAAACACCTCAAAACTCATATATGTTATTATCAAAAAAACTTGGTTTATTAATAAGCCTATTCATTTTTAAGAATTCAAGATCAGAGAGTTTATTTATACCGAATTTTTCACATTTGTCAAAATCCAAAGTAACCCAAGTTATATCATTATTTGTTCTTACATTATCTCCATATGTTATCATGTCTATCATACCATATGTTTGATCAATAGGACCGCCTTTACCTCTTACATTATTAACTGCAATATTGTTGTTATTATCATTTATGATATTACCTTGATTCATAATACCATTTGCAACTTGTTGAGTATTTCCAATACGGTTACCTTGATTCTTAAGATTAGAAATACAAATACAAAGTAATGTTAAAGAAGCAACAAGAGATATTGACGCTAATACTAAACCTGAAATTAAAACACCAAACAAATGTTTTGTAGTCTCTTCAAGTTCATAATTAAATTCAAGATATTCATCATACATTCTATAAGGTGTTTTTGCAAATTTTTTATCAGATTTATTGTAATCAGCAGGTCTTATATAAAAGTTAGTATAAAAGTTTGCTAATGATCTAATTTCTTCGTTTGATAATTGATCAAACTTATCTTTACCATTGATACTAAAGAAATATTTTGCATCATCAATAAGTTTACTTTCAAAATCTGTACGACTTTTATCATCTTGTGATGATGACTTACATCATTTTAAACTATTATTTATGTATTCACATACCTCATTTTGAAGAGAAAAAAAATACCCAAGAGGAATAAACATCAATAATAAACATACAACTGCTGGAACCATTTGTTTAGTTAAAATACCATGAGTACTATGTTTTGCAGCAATAGTTGTGAGACATATAGCAAAAATAACTTCAAGTACAGTGCATGTACTAAAGATAACACGACCTGCTATGTACATATTATTTACGTCCTCACTCATAGATTCAATTTTATTAAATAAAAATACATTGTTACATGACTTAATAAGGATAGCAACTTGATAATTGTGTTCTAAATTGTAATATAGGTTGTTACTATATCTGCTTGTAATAGTTGAATCACTATTTATTGCATTACTAATAGCTTCATTAATTGATTCTGATGCTTTAAAAGTATTATTGGAATTTATATAACCAATATTAAAATTATCAACTTGGATCTCACCTTTTTTGCCATCTATGTCAGCATCATAATCAAATTCAGTATAATCTAAACTAAAATTTACATTATTAACAAAATCAAGTAATTTTTGATCAATAGTATTTTCATCAAATAAAGTATTTTTTATATTATGATTAAAATTTTCAATATTTTTTGCATCTTTAGAAGAAATGGTTAAAGTTATTGGTGCTGATTGAATTTTTGTTTCTTTATAGCTAGCTAGTATACAAAATTGATATGTACCAGCTACAATCTGATTTGTTCATGACACAACGCCATTAGTAATAGATATAGAACTTGGTAATTCTGCGGTTGTAGCAGGAATTAGTTCTCATCTAATGTCTTTAGATTTTATTTCGCTATTATCTACAATTAATTTCCATTGGTTTGTGTCACTATCTTCACTTTTCTCAATACCGTTTAACTCATAAGATCCACCAGATAAAGATATTTTTCCGGCTTGATTAAGAATCTCAGAAAGAAGAACACCATTAATTTCCATTCCTGTAGTTGCTAAACTAGAAGTGTGTAATTTACCTTTGTATTCACCATTTTCATTTGCTGTAGTTCAAAAATCATCATACCCATATTCTTCACTTGCAGATCAAGAAAATTTAAAATTCTCATTATTAAAATATGTGGCATTAATTTGCTGCTGTTCATATTGTTTTGTTATTGATAATACATAATTAGTGTATTCTCTTTCTTCATCACTAGCATTTAAATCAAAAATTGATACGTTTTCATCTTCATAAAATGATTTGTTTTTTAGTGCTGAGGAATGAGCAGTTAGTTGGGCAACATTAATCTTATCTTTATGATGTTCATTTACCAAAGTGTAGTCAACATCAATGGAATAAGTATTAGTATATGGATCACCATTCATTTTAACTAGAATTGGCTTCAATATATACCCAGAAATTATGTCATTTTTGAATTTTTCTGTTTTTCTAGATGTAAAAGCATAAGAACCATAAGCCTTTTGAGGAGCAAAATCTTCACAAGTCATGATAAAAATATTGTTAAAATCTTCTACAGATATTTCTTTGTTACCTTCCCCATATTTAGAGAATAATTTATCTCAACAATAATCATCAGCAACATCTTCTTTTACACTAATAGAATATTTTTCTATGAATTTTTTTAGTTGTTGCTGAGTTACAATGCAATCTAGTTGCTCACAAATTCCATTAAAGCAAGTTGTCATTCCGCTTTGAATATATTGAATGATTGAAACAACATCAGTATCACCATATTTAGTTATAGCTTCATTTTTAAGTCTCTCAAATTCAGCTTCTGCTTTTGAGTGATATTCACTTGTGTCTGTTATTCCGTATTCTTTACACATTAATAATACAGAACTAAGAATTGAACTTCTTATATCATTAATTGCTTCATCGAGGATAACACTAGATTGTCTTGATAATCTAATTCCATAATTATCTCTTGCATAATCTCTTAGAACATTAGTTTTGATTGTATAACTCAATGTTTTATTTTTGCCACTATAAAGAGAAGTATGAAGGGAATTTAAATTGTTTTTAAATGCATATAAATTTGAATCATATGTGTCATCATTTATCTCACCTGATGCTTTTCTTTGATCCAATTGAGATTTATATAACATTTCAAAATCTTCTTCCATTCGAGCATATGTTGCATTATTAATGCCATACTGATTATCAAAACCACCGATATCATTTATTTTGTTTGAAAAGGAACATGAAGTCAATAGAGTTGCTACTGCTGTATTAGCGGTAATTGCACTAGCAATTGAAAGAAAAATTTTAGCTTTTTTGGATAATTTTCTTTCCATATATATATATATATTATAAAACAACATAATCAAGCTAGACTATTAAATATAGACTGTTATAAGTCTAAAAATATGAGGAAATTCTAAAAATTTATATTACTAAACAAAAAATTAGTTCTTATATC
>Ga0310695_10000949_pt1 | contig 71044 bp, 68 predicted proteins | sample RumenRJG_04DNA_FD_203882 | JGI IMG/M metagenome (GOLD analysis project Ga0310695, IMG submission 203882) | Bovine rumen microbial communities from Lethbridge, Alberta, Canada - RJG_04 (v2) (version 2) | ecosystem: Host-associated > Mammals > Digestive system > Stomach > Rumen | place: Canada... | reverse complement strand
ATTAAGGCTGAGATTGCCGAGGAAGTGAAAGAGATTGTAGCTAAGGGTGGTAAACAGCCGCATCTGGCCGCAGTGTTGGTGGGTCATGATGGTGGCTCTGAAACATACGTAAAGAACAAGGTGTTGGCTTGCGAGGCCTGTGGCTTCAAATCTACGCTGATCCGCTATGAGGAGGATGTGACGGAAGAGGAACTGCTGGCTTGCGTGGATCGTCTGAACAGCAATGGCGACGTGGATGGTTTCATCGTGCAGTTACCTTTGCCGAAGCATATCGATGAGCAGAAGATCATAGAGGCTATCGACTACCGTAAGGATGTAGATGGCTTCCATCCCATCAATGTAGGACGCATGGCCATCGGTCTGCCGTGTTTCATCTCTGCTACTCCGCTGGGTATCATCACCCTGCTGAAAAGATATAATATCGAGACAAGCGGAAAGAAATGCGTAATCCTTGGACGCTCGAACATCGTGGGCAAGCCCATGGCACAGCTGATGATGCAGAAGCAGTATGGTGACGCTACCGTGACCGTATGCCATTCTCATTCAAAGACACTGAAGGAAGAGTGCCGCGAGGCTGATATCATTATTGCTGCTATCGGTCAGCCTGACTTCGTGACGGCTGACATGGTGAAGGAGGGGGCTGTGATTGTGGATGTGGGTACAACCCGCGTTCCTGATGCAACCCGTAAGAGCGGGTTCCGTCTGAACGGTGACGTGAAGTTCGACGAGGTGGCACCGAAGTGCTCCTTTATCACTCCTGTTCCTGGTGGGGTAGGACCTATGACGATCTGCTCACTGATGAAGAATACCCTCGCTGCAGGAAAGAAGGAGTATTATTGAAATGACAGCAGAGGAGTATTATCAGCAGGGCAATGCAGCAAGGAAGCAGGGACAGTGGCACGAGGCCATCAACTGCTATATCAGGGCTATAGAGTTAGATCCTGATAGTCCGGCTGTGGAGGCGAAGCGTATGTTGGATGATATCTATGCCTTCTACTGCAAGGATATGTATAATCCTTAAATGCTCTTCGGTGTTTGATCTATGACTTCCCGCAGTCATCTTATCCCTCACATAGTTGCTTTCCTGACAGTGGCTGTCTGGGGAAGCACTTTTGTATTTACGAAGTTACTGCTGCAAGCAGGATTGTCGCCTGCGCAGATATTTACCCTTCGTTTTATCATTGCCTATGTGCTGCTGCTTGCGTACTCAATGAGCAGACAGCACCAATGGCTTTGTTCATCGTGGAAGGATGAACTGCTGATGGTGGCATTAGGTATCACAGGCGGATCGTTGTATTTCCTCACGGAGAATGCAGCAATGCTCTATACCACAGCCACGAACACTTCACTGATTGTCTGCTCCTGTCCTTTGTTCGCCATGCTCCTGTTTGCCATTGTTTACCGACAGTCGGAGCATATCACTAAGGTGCAGGCATTAGGGTCGGTCATTGCCTGCTTGGGCATGGCAGTGGTTGTTCTAAATGGTCATTTCGTACTCCACCTTTCGCCCTTAGGCGACATGCTGGCTTTCGGCGCCTGTCTTTGCTGGGCTGTCTATTCCTTGTTGATGAAGAAGGCCTTGGAAGAATATTCTACGCTCTTCATCACTCGTAAGGTGTTCTTCTACGGAATCATCACCATTATACCTTATTATATATTAAGACCGGAAGAAGCCAGCATCTTCAATCTTTCAATTTTTCAATCCTTCAATTTTACTATTCTCCTCAACCTGCTCTTCCTGGCAGTGGTCGCCTCCTTGCTTTGTTTCCTGACCTGGAACTGGGTGATCAGTAAGCTGGGGGCAGTGGTTGCTACCAACTGGGTGTATTTCAATCCCATCACCACCATCCTGTTTGCTTGGTGGCTTCTTCACGAACAGATTACCGTCTGGTTCCTGCTTGGCACCATCCTGATCCTTGCGGGAATGTATCTTTCTGATAAAAAGAAAAAATAATCCGACAGCTAATAATTCTGAGTAACAATATATTTGTCAAAGAAAGAAAAAGCATTTTTCTTTTGGTTATTCGACTGAATTAGCGTAACTTTGCAACCCGATTACAGGATATAATGCATTAATCGAATAAGTATGGCTAAATTAAGAGGTGCCATCGTGGTAGATACTGAAAGGTGCAAGGGATGTCAGTTGTGTATCATCGCTTGTCCTCAGAAGGTTATCGCCTTGGCCAACAAAGTGAATCTGCACGGTTATCCTTACGTGGAAGCTGTTAACGAGGAGGCCTGTGTAGGCTGTGCCTCATGCGGCATCGTTTGTCCGGATGGTTGCATCACCGTGTACCGTAAAAAAGTGGAGGAGTAAGCTATGGAAGAGAAAAGAGAAGTTGTGTTGATGAAAGGCAATGAAGCCATTGCCCATGCAGCCATCCGTTGCGGTTGCGACGGATATTTCGGCTATCCTATTACTCCCCAGAGTGAAGTTATTGAGACATTGGCTGAGCTGAAGCCTTGGGAAACCACTGGTATGCAGGTGGTGCAGGCTGAGAGCGAGCTGGCCTCAATCTATATGGTCTATGGTGCTGCCGGTGCCGGTAAGCGTGCCATGACATCTTCTTCAAGTCCTGGCGTTGCACTGATGCAGGAAGGAATCACTTATATGGCCGGTGCCGAGGTTCCGGGCGTCTTTGTCAACGTACAGCGTGGCGGTCCTGGCTTGGGTACTATCCAGCCTTCGCAGGGTGACTATTTCCAGGCTACACGTGGTGGTGGTAACGGTGACTATAAGGTAATCGTTCTCGCACCGTCGTCTGTACAGGAGATGGCCGACTTTGTAGATCTCGCTTTCGAGTTGGCATTCAAATATCGTAACCCCGCCATGATTCTCTCTGATGGTGTCATCGGACAGATGATGGAGAAGGTGGTGCTGCCGCCATTCAAGCCCCGTCGTACTGATGAGGAGGTGATTAAGCAGTGCCCCTGGGCTTCTACTGGTAAGCCGAAGGGCGGTCGTGAGCGTGTGGTTATCACCTCTTTGGAGTTGAAGCCTGAGATCATGGAGCAGCGCAATATCGCTCTTCAGGAGAAATATGCGAAGATCCAGGAGAATGAGGTGCGTTATGAAGAGCAGCTGATGGACGATGCAGAATATGCCATCGTAGCCTTTGGCTCTGCTGCCCGTATCGCAGAGAAATCCGTTGAAATTGCCCGCGAGCAGGGTATAAAGGTCGGGTTGTTCCGTCCTATTACGTTGTTCCCGTTCCCCGAGAAGCAGATTGCTGCGTTGTCGAAGAAAGTGAAGGGTATTCTTGTGGCTGAGATCAATGCCGGACAGATGGTGCAGGATGTACGCCTCGCCGTGAACGGTTCTGTTCCCGTAGAGCAGTTCGGTCGTCTGGGTGGTATCGTACCTGATCCAGAGGAAATTGTTAATGCACTTAAAAAGGTTATGTAAGCTATGGATAGAAATCAAATAGTTCAACCAGAGAATATCGTCTGCAAGAAGCCGACGCTCATGAACGACAATAATATGCACTACTGTCCGGGCTGTAGCCACGGCGTGGTACATAAGCTCATCGCTGAAGTGATTGAGGAGATGGGCATGGAGGAGAAGGCAGTGGGTGTTTCACCTGTAGGCTGTGCCGTATTTGCCTATAACTATATTGATATCGACTGGCAGGAGGCTGCCCACGGACGTGCACCTGCTTTGGCTACGGGTATCAAGCGCTGTTGGCCTGATCGTCTCGTGTTCACCTATCAGGGTGATGGTGACCTGGCTTGTATCGGTACCTGCGAGACCATCCATGCACTGAATCGCGGTGAGAACATCGTCATCATCTTCGTGAACAATGCTATCTATGGTATGACCGGTGGACAGATGGCTCCTACGACCTTGATTGGTCAGAAGACCTCTACTTGTCCTTATGGTCGTGATCCGCAAATCCATGGCTATCCACTGAAGATGGCCGATATTGCCGCTGGCTTGGAGGGTACATGCTATGTAACCCGTCAGAGTGTGGAGACAGTGGGAGCTATCCTCAAGGCCAAGAAGGCACTGAAGAAAGCCTTCCAGGCTTCTATGGACGGAAAGGGCAGCTCACTGGTGGAATTCGTATCAACCTGTAACAGCGGTTGGAAACTCACTCCTGCTAAGGCTAACGAATGGATGAAGGAGAACATGTTCCCCTTCTATCCCAAGGGTGACCTGAAAGACACTACGAGTCTTTAATTGAAAATTGAAAATTGATAATTGAAAATTAAGATGAAGAAAGAGATAATTATTTCAGGTTTCGGTGGTCAGGGCGTGCTCTCCATGGGTAAGATTCTGGCTTATAGCGGACTGATGGAGGATAAGGAGGTTACGTGGATGCCGGCATATGGTCCTGAGCAGCGTGGCGGAACAGCTAATGTTACCGTGATTGTCAGTGATGAACGCATCTCTTCACCGATCCTCAGCAAGTACGATATTGCTGTGGTGTTGAACCAGCCTTCGTTGGATAAGTTCGAACCGAAGATCAAACCGGGTGGTATCCTGATCTACGATGGTTTTGGTATCATCAACCCGCCAACCCGTAAGGATATCAATGTGTATTGTATCAATGCCATGGACAAGGCTGCGGAGCTGAAGAACTCTAAGGTGTTCAACATGATTGTGTTGGGCGGCTTGCTGGAGGTTTCTCCCGTGGTAAGTGACAAAGGTGTGGAGAAGGCGCTCTTCAAGACACTTCCCGAGCGTCATCATCATCTTATTCCATTGAACATGGAGGCCATCAAGGCCGGTCGTGAGATTATCACCAAGAAATAAACCTTTTGGGTATCTATAGAAAGAATTCCCGAACAGGACGTGATGTCAGGTTCGGGAATTCTTATTTGTTAAGGGGAATATCCCACTTCTGTTCAAGGGCGCGAAAGAAAGAGTATTCAAACTCGGGGTTCAACTGTTCCATACGAGCGATGATTTCTTTCATGCTGTTGCGTTGGGAGGCATCCTCGTACGGACAGTTCTTCAGTTGCTGACGGAAGTTGTTCAGCGCAGCATATTGACGAATGTCTTCTTCGCGGATCAGACAAAGCGGTCGGATAAGGGTCATGGGGAACTTATCCATCTTCATCTTCGGACGCATCCCCCCGAACTGACCTTGGAAGGTGAGGTTCAACAGGGCTGTCTGGATGATGTCATCTTTATTATGTCCCAGCGCTATCTTATTACAGTTCAGTTGCTTGGCCATCTCGAACAGCATCTTCCTTCTTTGCCATGAGCAAAGAAAACAATGGGTGTGACGCGTATCGCTACTCTCGTCGAAAGAGGTCTCGGTAATATGCAGAGGAATATTCAGTTTTGCAGCATACTCCTGCAGATAGGCTTCATCGTTCTGGTAGGGGATATTGGTCATTCTCACAAAGGCCGCCTCAACTTCAAAGCGGGGCATGAACACACGAGAGCGCTTGGCCAGGAGTTCCAGAAGTGTCAGCGAGTCCTTTCCCCCCGACAGTCCTACGAGCACCTTGTCACCATCGTCAATGAGTCGGTAGTCTCTTAACGCCTTGTGGAACAAACGTCCTATCTTCAGTTGAAGTCTTTCCCCCTCCGTCATCATACTAAATATATTGCATAAGGATATCCCATACGGCGATGATATGACAGATGGAGCCCGCCAATACGAAGAAATGGAACACGCTGTGCATGTATTTCGTCTTGTTCAGACTGTAGAAAGCGGCGCCGGTGATGTAGCATACTCCCTCGGCGATGATCCAGATCACGGCAGCAGTGCTCACACAAGCCAACAGGGGCTTGAAGGCCACAAGAACCGAGAGTCCCATACCGATGAAACAGAACGTCTCCACATTACTGTGTTCCTTCAGATGGATGAAGCTGATGGTGGTGCCGGCAATGGCGCAGAGCCACACAAAGCAGAACAATGCCCATCCCCAATAACCTTGGTCGCGCATGGCAATCAGGGTGATAGGCGAATAGCTACCCGCAATATGCCAGTAGATGGCCGCATGATCGAAACGTCGTAGAATCTCCTTGGCTTTGAGTCGTCTTGGCAGGGCATGATAGATGGTGGAGGTGATATACGAGCCGAGCATACCGAAGAGATAGAGGATGACTCCTGTGCGTGCCCAGCCGTCACCTCCCCGGAAGCACCATACCAGGAAGATGATGCCAACAACCACACCAAGCAGGATTCCCGCCCCGTGTGAGCTGCTGTTCAGTATCTCTTCTTTCTTTGTATATCTAATCATGCCAGCCTCTTATCTCTCATCTCTCATCTCAAACTCCTGTATCCCTCCATAGGCTGTAAGATGACGGAAACAGTCGTCTTCAGGAAACAGTCCTGCATACACTCCTGCACAGATCAAAACACCGCCATGCGCGAAGATTGCCACATGTTCATAGGGTTGTTTCCGCAGTTCATCCAAGAAGTTAGCCACACGGTCATATACCAAGCGGTAGCTCTCCCCATTGGTAGCTGCGAGGTTCATATAATCCTCATACCATTTCCGGATGGCAGGGTCTTCCCGTTCAATATCATCATAGAGTCGCATCTCCCAATCGCCCATGTTCATCTCCTTCAACCGGTCGTCAACAACAGGATCGGGATAACCGCAGAAGGCAGCAAGCTTCCTGGCCCTTGTCAGTGGTGACGAGAAAACACAGTCGAAGGTCTTCCCTTCGAGGTTCCTTTTCGTTTCGGTTGCTTCCTGTTCAAAGGTGGCAGCAACAGGAACGTCGCTCCATCCGTAGCACATCCCCTTGGGAACATCTACCGATGTATGTCTGATCATGGTTACTTTCATAATTGTGCTGCAATAGTGAGGTAGAATGACAGTTCGATGAGCAGGAAGAGCGCACCACAGCAGTCGCCTGTATACCCATGTATCCGTTTGTTGATGAAATAGTAGATAAAGAACAACGCAATGCAGGGAACATAGATCAGCAGATCCCAGCGCAGGTTACCATGGAGGACACCTACGTATATCAGTGGTATCATCGGCAGGATTCCCTGGATGAACAGACTGATACCTGCGGGAACGCTCATCTTGCGATACACCGTATGGTTCTTGGCCGTTTCTTCTGTACGGGCATAGGGCAGGAACATGATAATCTGTCCTGCCAGCATCTTACAGTAGGCATCGCCGGCAAAGACGGCCAGACAGGCATAGATCGGTTCCATGTAATAGAGTGCAGCATAGAACAGAGCCAGATAGAGGATGATGCCCAGTGTGCCATAGGTTCCGATATGCGAATCCTTCATGATAGCCAGGATGCGCTCACGGTCTTTCCCTCCTCCTCCGAATCCGTCGAGGAAATCACACAGTCCGTCTTCATGCAAGGCACCCGTCATCAGAATCCTCGTCACGATGGCAAGAAGCAGTGTGATGCTATAGGGGAGAATGTCGCTTCCGAAATAGATGATGGCCGCCATGGCACCTCCTGTGAGCCAGCCTGTTAATGGCCAGTGTTCCACCACGGTCTTGTAGCATGCCTGCGGCGGTTGGTAGAGTCGCCAGAAGGGCAGACGGGTGAAGAAGATCAGCGCCGCCCAGATGCGCTGCCACCATTTGGTCTGATCAATATTTATTTCCATTAGAAATACTTTGTAATATTTGCGTTCTCGAAATTGTTCATCTCATTCATCATGTTCACGGCACTCACGATGATAGGGTAGGAGCAGAGCGCCCCCGTACCTTCACCCAGTCGCATACCCAGATGTAACAGCGGTTCTGCGTGCATCAGGTCCAACATTCTCTTATGACCGCTTTCGTCTCCGCAATGACCGAAGATCATGTAGCTGAGAGCCTGCGGATACAGTTGCGTGGCACCCAGTGCACAGGCCGTCATGATGAAGCCATCTACCATCACCAGCATCTTCCGTTCGGCCGCGCGGAGCATGGCACCGATAGCCGTCACCATCTCGAAACCACCGAAGTAGCGGAGAATGTTCGAGGAAGGAGGAAGGAGGAAGGAGGAAGGAGAAATGTCTTCCCTCCAGGTTAGATAGTTCTCCACGGCAGCGTGCAATACCTCTTTCTTATGTTGGATTCCCGGGGCGTTGAGACCGGCTCCTGCTCCGATGCATTCATCCAGAGGGATTTGTCCGAAGAGGTGCATCCAGATGCTGCTGGGCGATGTGTTCGCAATACCCATCTCGCCGATACACAGGATGTTACAACCTTCCGCATAACAATCGTCTACCAATGCTGCACCCGTATCAATGGCCTTGTCGAACTCCTCCTCGCTCATGGCAGGTTCATATAGGAAGTTCTTTGTTCCATAAGCAATCTTTCGGTTGAGAATGCCCGGAACACAACTGAGGTCATGATCCACGCCTACGTCAACAATACGCAGCTTGAAACCGTGTTGCCGGCAGAACATGTTCACTCCTCCTCCGCCATGGGTGAAGTTGATCATCTGCTGCCAGGTTACATCCCGCGGAGAGACGCTCACACCTTCGTGTTCAATACCGTGATCACCGCCTAACAGCAAGTGACAAGGATGATGGAGTTGGGGCGAAAGCGTCTGCTGCACCATACATATCTGCATGGCCAGCGTCTCCAGTCTGCCCAACGATCCCTTCGGCTTGTTCAAGTTGTCAATCTTCTCCTGAATCTCCGCCCGTAAGCCTTCCTCGGGGCTTTCTATCTTGAATGCTCTCATCTCTCACCTCTATTTAATCTTCACCGCAATGCCGCTCACCATGAGAATGACTTCATCAGCCTTGCTGGCCACATACTGATTCATCCATCCTTCCAGATCAGTGAATCGGCGCTGCACAGCATTCTCGCTCACGCCGCCACTGCCAATCTCGTTGGTAACGAAGATGAAGGTGGCATCCTGCTGGGTGAACTTATCGAACTCTGTCTGCAGGGCTTTCAATGCTTCCTCTACAGAAGGCTGTTCCCATTCATTTGCCGTACGGTCGAAGAAGAAATTCGTGCACCAGAGCGTGATACAGTCGATCACCACCACACGACCCGTCACGTCGTGCTTGCTCAGCCATTTCTCCTCTTCGATGTTGGTCCATTGAGCGCCTCGCCGTTCCTGATGCTTGAGCACCCGCTGCCGGAACTCTTCGTCCCAGATATGTGCTGTAGCCAGATAAACGGGATGATTGCTCATTTCCAGTGCCATCTTCTCAGCCGTAACGCTCTTTCCTGAGCGTTGACCGCCCGTAATCAGTATGATTTTCTTCATCCTGATGCAAAAGTACGCATTTTATTCCATAACGCGAAGCATTCTGTTGCAAAAGTCATGGTCGTTACTTACAAATTCCTCGATTCTACTTAATTAACCTTCAAAATTGTTGGTGGTGTGCTGAAAACTATGTATCTTTGCAGTCATTATTCATAGTAGAAAACGAATAGAAATGAAGCATCAGTTGAGAAGTGCAGTATGTACTGAAGGTAGGAGAATGGCTGGAGCACGTGCGCTCTGGGTGGCCAACGGTATGAAACGTGAGCAGTTTGGAAAGCCCATCATTGCCATTGTCAATTCGTTTACTCAGTTCGTGCCCGGACATACCCATTTGCATGAGGCCGGACAAATCGTAAAGAAAGAGATAGAAAGACTTGGCTGCTATGCCGCTGAGTTCAATACCATTGCCATCGACGACGGTATTGCCATGGGGCACGATGGTATGTTGTATTCTCTGCCTTCACGTGACATCATTGCCGACTCGGTGGAATATATGGTCAACGGTCATAAGGCTGATGCCATGATCTGTATCTCCAACTGTGACAAGATCACCCCTGGTATGCTGATGGCAGCCATGCGTTTGAATATCCCCGCCGTTTTCGTCAGTGGAGGACCCATGGAGGCTGGACAGTACAAGGGTGAGAACCTTGACCTTGTCATCGCCATGATTAAGGGTGGCGACCCTACTGTCAGTGATGCTGACCTTCAGGAAATCGAGAATCGTGCCTGTCCTGGCTGCGGTTGCTGCTCGGGCATGTTCACCGCTAACTCGATGAACAACCTGACCGAGGCCATCGGTCTCTCATTACCTGGCAATGGCACCATTCTGGCTACCCATAAGAACCGTGTGCGCCTGATGCAACAGGCTGCCCGTCAGATTGTGAAGAACGCGTTGGCCTATTACGAGGATGGTGACGAGAGCGTGCTGCCCCGCAGCATTGCTACCCGTCAGGCATTCATCAATGCCATGACCATGGATATTGCCATGGGAGCCTCTACCAATACCGTACTCCATCTGCTTGCCGTTGCGCAGGAGGCTGGGGTTGACTTCACGATGAACGACATTGATGCCCTCTCACGCAAGACACCCTTCCTCGTCAAACTGGCCCCCAACAGTCAGAAGTACAGCGTTCAGGAGTTCGGTCGCGCCGGTGGCGTGATGACCCTGATGGCTGAACTGGATAAAGGCGGACTCATCGATACCAGTTTGAAGCGTGTCAATGGACATACGCTGGCCGAGGACATCAATCGCTATGCAATCATTGATCAAGAACCATTGACCATTGAGAATAATTCATGTGATTTGAGTCCTGCTCAAATCTATTTGAGTGCTCCTGCAGGTAAGTTCTGTAACGAGTTAGGAGCTCAGGAAACCTATTACAAGAGTTTCGATACCGACCGTGAGAACGGGTGCATCCGAGATATCGAGCATGCCTATACCAAAGATGGCGGTATGGCCATTCTCTTCGGTAACATTGCACAGGACGGTTGCGTGGTGAAGACCGCTGGCGTGGCTCCCGAGCTCTGGCACTTCGAGGGTCCTGCCGTGGTGTTCGACTCTCAGGAAGATGCCTGCGAGGGTATTCTCGGAGGGAAGGTGAAGAAGGGCGACTGTGTGGTTATTACACACGAAGGACCGAAGGGTGGACCGGGTATGCAGGAGATGCTGTATCCCACCTCATATATCAAGAGTATGCATATGGGAAAGGAGTGTGCCCTGATTACCGACGGTCGTTTCTCTGGCGGTACTTCTGGTCTGAGCATCGGACATATCTCGCCTGAGGCAGCCAACGGAGGAAATATTGGTAAGATCAAGGATGGTGATATCATCGTCATCGATATTCCTTCGCGGAGCATCAACGTGAAACTCTCTGACGAGGAACTGGCCGCCCGTCCGCAGCAGCCGCTGAAACGTAACCGTGTGGTGTCTAAGGCACTGCGTGCATACGCCCAGAGTGTTAGCTCGGCAGATAAGGGCGGCATTAGAATCATTGAATAGGAAAACCTAGTAATACTAGTAACACTAGTACAACTAGTATAAATCAGAAACTATGGCAAAAGAAAAGATCACAGGATCAGAAGCATTGATGCTGGCACTGAAAGCTGAAGGGGTGAAAACCATCTTTGGCTATCCAGGCGGCAGTATCATGCCTGTATATGATGCCTTGTATGATTATACCCGAGGCGAGAAAAAAGCATTCGACCATATCCTTGTGCGCCACGAGCAGGCTGCCACACATGCCGCAGAAGGCTTTGCAAGGGTGAGCGGTGATGTGGGTGTGGCACTGGTTACCAGTGGTCCTGGTGCAACAAACACCCTGACGGGTGTGGCAGATGCCATGCTCGACTCCACACCGATAGTGGTCATTGCCGGTCAGGTACCTATCGCTGCCTTGGGAACAGATGCCTTCCAGGAGGTCGACCTCGTAGGTGTGGCGCAGCCTATCTCGAAATGGAGCTACCAGATTCGTCATGCGGAGGATATCGCCTGGGCAGTATCCAGAGCTTTCTATATCGCCCGCAGCGGTCGTCCAGGCCCCGTCGTACTCGATTTCCCCAAGAATGCGCAGACTGAGTTAGTGGAATTCGAACCGCAGCATGTTCATTCCATCCGTTCCTATGTGGCTTATCCGAAGCTGGATATGAAAGCCGTGCAAGAGGCAGCTACCTTGATTCGTCAGGCTAAGAAGCCGCTGGCACTTGTAGGACAGGGGGTTGAGCTGGGTAATGCACAGGAGGAACTCAGACTGTTCCTCGAGAAAGGAGATATTCCCGCAGGTCGTACCATGCTGGGTCTTTCTGCCCTTCCTTCCACCCATCCGCTGAATGTGGGTATGCTGGGTATGCATGGTAACTATGCGCCGAACATCAAAGAGCAGGAATGCGACGTCCTCATTGCCATCGGTATGCGTTTCAGCGACCGTGTGACGGGTAATACGAAGACCTACGCCAAGCAGGCAAAGATTATTCATCTGGATATCGACCACAGCGAGATCGACAAGTGTGTGAAGGCCGATGTGGCCGTGATAGCCGACTGTAAGGAATCACTGCCTGCCATCACAGCACTTATCGAACAAGGGAATCATCAGGAATGGCGCGACTCGTTCAAACCGCTACAGGAGAAAGAGCGTGAGAAGGTTATCGAACCTGCCATTCATCCCACCGAAGGTCCGCTGCTGATGGGTGAGGTGGTGAATGCAGTGGCTGAGGCTACCAAGGGCGATGCTGTTCTGGTTACTGATGTGGGTCAGAACCAGCTCTTTGCCACCAGATACTTCAAATACCCCAAACAGCGCAGCATCTGTACCAGCGGTGGTCTTGGCACCATGGGCTATGGTATGCCTGCCGCTATAGGCGCTACCTTCGGTGCACCTGAACGCACCGTTTGCTGTTTCATGGGCGATGGTGGATTCCAGATGTGCATCGAGGAATTGGGCACCATCATGGAACAGCAGGCTCCGGTGAAGATGATCTTGATGAACAACAACTACCTGGGAAATGTACGTCAGTGGCAGGATATGTTCTGGAAACGACGTAAGTCATTCACCCGGATGAAGAATCCTTGCTATGAGCTGATTGCCAAGGGCTACGGCATTCCTTATCAGGCCGTGGTTGACCGTAAGGATCTGGCAGAGGCCGTACAGAAGATGCTCTCTACAAAGGGACCGTTCATCCTTGAGTGTGCCATCCTTGAAGACGATGATGTGCTGCCGATGACGCCTCCGGGTATGAATGTGGATGATATGATGCTTTCAATCAGCGTATAATTAATAGTGAATAATTTGCTACCGCAATAGTATATGGAAGAGAAGAAACTATATACCCTGTTGGTTTATTCCGAGAATATCGCGGGTATCCTGAATCAGGTAACCGCCGTATTCACCCGTCGTCAGGTGAATATCGAGAGTCTGAACGTGTCGGCCTCCAGTATTCCTGGCGTTCATAAATACACCATCACCGCCTGGAGCGATGAAGACCAGATCGTGAAGATTGTTCGACAGATAGAGAAGAAGATTGATGTAGTGAAGGCTACTTACTTCACTGATGATCAGCTCTTTATCCGTGAGTCGGGTTTGTATAAGCTCACTACGCAGAAGGTGCTGGAGAATCCTGAGATCTCGAGAACCGTCCGTCGCTTCGATGGTCAGATCATTGAAGTGAACCCTACCTATACCATCGTGATGAAATACGGTGTGACCGAGGAAATCATCGATCTCTTCCGTGCGCTTGATGCCTTTGGCTGCGTATTGCAATATACCCGTTCCGGACGCATTGCAGTAACCCGAGGCATGCAGGAGCAGGTGAGCGAGTTCTTGGAAGAAAGGGAGCGACATGGATAAGGTAGGAGCATACAAGTTTCTGGCTGAGCCGTTTCATTGTGATTTCAGTCAGCGCCTCTTCATGGGCCACCTCGGCAACCACATGCTGAATGCCGCTGATTTCCATTCCAACGACCGTGGTTTCGGCATGAAATACTTGCTCTCGGTGAACCGCGCGTGGGTGTTGTCACGCTTAGCTATCGAGATGGACGAGATGCCCGAGATGTACACCACATTCACCATAGAGACATGGGTGGAGAGTGCCATGCGTTATTTCACCAACCGTAACTTCCGTGTGGTGGGAGAAGATGGTAAGGTGTATGGTTATGGCCGCAGCATCTGGGCGATGATCGATACGGAAACACGTCAGCCATGCAGTCTGATGGATATCCACGACGGTGACTTGATGAACTGGGTGGAGAAGGACAAGGTGAATCCCATGGACAGACTGTCCAGGGTGAAGATGGATGAGCGTGCTGAGTTTGTCAGAACCATCGATACGCAATACAACGATGTGGATATCAACGGTCATATCAATTCCGTGAAGTATATCGAGCATGTGCTCGACCTCTGGGATCTCGACTGGTACCGCAACCATCGCATCCGCCGTTTCGATATTGCCTACGTGGCTGAGGCTCATCAGGGAGATCAGCTGTCGTTCTACAGGGAGCAGACTGCCGATAACGAGTTCTGTATCCGTATCTGTAAGAATAATGATGTGGAGTGCTGTCGTTGTAAGATCATCTTCTTACCCTAATAAGAAGAAAACCAGCGATTTATTTTGTGTTCCGCATGTTTTTGCGTAATTTTGCAGCGATTTATCAGTTAACGCCCTCGCCGGGACTTCGAGCAGGTTCTGGGCGCACCGACAAGACGACGGTTCTCGAGTAGGACTGGCATGGTACGCAAGGGAAATGTATAACATTATAATTATTTAGCTATTATGGCAGAAATGAATTTTGGTGGCGTTATCGAAACAGTAGTCACCAGTAAGGAGTTCTCACTTGAGAAAGCTCGCGAAGTATTAAAGAACGAAACCATCGCAGTGATCGGTTATGGTATTCAAGGACCTGGTCAGGCTTGTAACCTGCGCGACAATGGCTTCAACGTGATTGTTGGTCAGCGTCAGGGCAAGACCTACGAGAAGGCTGTGGCCGACGGATGGGTTCCCGGCAAGACCCTCTTCTCTATCGAGGAGGCAGCCGAGAAGGGTACCATCTTGTGTATGCTGCTCTCTGATGCCGGTCAGATTCAGGTGTGGCCGACCATCAAGAAATACCTTACCCCGGGTAAGACCCTGTATTATTCACATGGCTTTGCCATTAACTGGAGCGACCGCACAGGTGTTGTTCCTCCCAAGGATGTGGACGTAATCCTCGTGGCTCCTAAGGGCTCTGGTACCTCTCTCCGCACCATGTTCTGCGAGGGACGCGGACTGAACTGCTCGTATGCTGTTTATCAGGATGCTTCTGGCAAGGCTGAGGAGAAAACACTGGCCTTTGGTATCGGTATCGGTGCTGGTTATCTGTTCAAGACCACCTTCGAGCGTGAGGCTACTTCCGACCTGACTGGTGAGCGTGGCTCACTGATGGGCGCTATCCAGGGTCTGCTGCTGGCTCAGTATGAGGTGCTCCGCGAGAATGGACACTCTCCTTCGGAGGCTTTCAACGAGACTGTTGAGGAGCTCACACAGAGCTTAGGTCCGTTGTTCGGCGCCAAGGGTATGGACTGGATGTATGCTAACTGTTCTACCACCGCTCAGCGTGGTGCGCTCGACTGGGCTCCGCGTTTCCATGATGCCATCAAGCCGGTGATGCAGCAACTCTACGAGAGTGTGAAGAACGGTACTGAGGCACAGATCTCCATCGATTCTAACTCTAAGCCCGACTACCGTGAGGGTCTGGAGAAGGAGCTCGAAGCTATGCGCAATCAGGAGATGTGGCGTGCAGGTGCAGTGGTTCGCCAGCTGCGTCCTGAGAACAACTAATGAGATTCTTACTTGTGTATATATAGGGAGAGCGGACTTGATGGTCCGCTCTTTTTTTGTCTTGGTTGAATCTGTTTCAAGCCTTGGTACTAGCAAAACTACAGATTCTGCTTACTCACTTTGCTGCCTTCAAGCTTGATTTGTTCCTCATCCACAAGATGTTGAAGGGCAGTATCAATGAGATCGGTAGATAAGGGGAGCTTGTTCAGTTCATGAATCCAATGCTCCTTACCGTCGGCCAAGAAGGATAGGATATTTTTCTTGGCCGTTTCTATCTGGTCATCAGACAGGTGATCGTTGCGGTGATTCAAACAGACATCACACTGACCACAGTTATCGGAATGCTCTTCCCCGAAGTAGTCAAGTAGCATACGACTCCTGCAGATCTTCTGGTTCTTAGCGTAGTTGATGACGCTGGCAATACGCTGTGTGAACTGCTCCTTCCGCTGCTCATACACCTCTGGTGGAATGATCACACGCTCTGGGTCCTCCCTACGTTGGGTGTAGGTAATGACTGGTGTTTTCCGCTGTGGAATAAACTGCAGGATATGCTTGTCGGAGAGGTTCTTCAGGATCATATACACCTGTTGCTGCGTTTGCAGACCCGCCTGCTGCGCCACGAAACTCTCATCAATATACCCAAAGTCGCTGAACAATCCTCCATAGTTTCTCAGCAGGGCAGTGATGACATTGCTCTCGTTGGGCGTGAGGGATTCCAGTTGGTAGAAATCGTTTCTGTCGATGATGAAATGCACACGCGCCTTATTCTCCTTCTCTTCCGAATACTCGATATATCCAGCGCGCATCAGGATCTTCAGGGAAGAATCAACCTGAATGGGGAAATGCCTGAAAGCATGACAGAACTTGTCGATATTGAATTCATGAGAAGTGCCGGCCCCGCTGCCTTCACCAATCTGGTAGAAGTAGGCGAGGTGCTCATATACCTTCCTGATGGCCTCCTTTTCCGGGTAGTTCTCAGAGATTCTTTTCTTGAGTTTCCGTTCATCACTGTCGTTATAGAGCAGAACGGCGTATGATTTCTTCCCGTCGCGTCCAGCACGACCGGCTTCCTGGAAATATGCTTCAAGGGAGTTCGGACAGTCCATGTGAATCACGGTTCTGACATCGGGCTTGTCGATTCCCATACCGAAGGCGTTGGTGGCCACCATGACACGCACACGGTTATCGTGCCACTCATGTTGCCGCTCGTCGCGCACCACACTGTCGAGTCCTGCATGGTACGACAGGGCAGGGATACCAGCCTTCAACAGGTAGTCGGCTATCTCCTTGGTGCGCCTACGACTGTGCACATAGACAATGGCACATCCCGGAACAGATTGCAGGATATGAAGCAGCTGCTGTTCCTTGTCGGTGGCATTCCGTACGATGTAGGCCAGGTTCTTCCGTTCAAAGCTCATGCGGAAGACGTTCTTCTCCTGGAAATGCAGCTGTTCCTGAATATCGTCGATGACGGCAGGTGTGGCTGTGGCCGTAAGGGCAAGGATGGGAACACCGGGCTTGATCTTCCTGATATCAGCAATCTTCAGGTACGAAGGACGGAAATCATAGCCCCACTGACTGATGCAGTGGGCTTCATCTACCGTGATGAAGCTGACGCGCATGTGCCGTAGCTTGGTCTGGAACAGTTCCGAACCTAACCGCTCAGGCGATACATACAGGATCTTGACGCCGCCATAGACACAGTTCTCCAACGTGGCAAGAATCTCCTCATGGCGCATACTGCCGTAGATGGCTGCAGCAAGAATACCAATCTTCCGCAGATGTGCCACCTGATCTTTCATCAGCGCAATCAAGGGAGTGATGACAACACACACACCATCCTGTGCCATGGCAGGCACCTGGAAGGTAATGGACTTGCCACCACCTGTAGGCATCAGTCCCAGCGTGTCTTTGCCGGCACCGATGCTCTCGATGATTTCCCGTTGAATACCGCGGAAGTCAGGATAACCCCAATAATGGCGGAGGATGGATATGTAGTCTATCATTCTTCTTCTGCCGGTCGGATATCCTCTATCTGGAGCTGTACGTCGTTATGCTTGTAGATATTGTCTTCGATGGTATAGGCAATGTCGAAACTGCGCTTGCTCTTGATGTAGCGGGCAGAACCGCTCTGACCGAAGGCTATGCCGTTCATGACATTGTTCGACCGTGAGTCAACCAGTTCCAGCTTGATGTGCTCCTGTTCACGTCCCACCACCTTGCTCGTACCGAAGTCATAGACATCAATGGTGCAGAACAGCGGCTTCTGGTTGTTAGGACCGAACGGACCGAACCGCTTCAGGTCGTTGTGCAGCTTTCGGGTGATATCCTTGAAGTCAACCTGCGCATCGATATCGAGGATAGCCTCGATCTGTTCGGGCTGGATATGCTCCTCCACATATTTCTGGAAACGGCGGCGGAACTCAGGCACATCCTTCCACAACAACGTAAGACCGGCTGCATAGGTATGACCGCCGAAGTTCACCAAGAGGTCGCGACAGCTCTTAATGGCGGAATAGACATCAAAGCCTGTTACACTACGGGCAGAACCTGTGGCGAACTCGTCCTCACGGGTAAGCACCACGGTAGGACGGATATAGATTTCAGTAAGTCGTGAGGCCACGATACCAATCACACCCTTCTTCCAGTTCTCGTCGTAGAGCACAATACTTGAATGGCGCTTCTGACTCTCGATGCGGGCCACAATCTGGTTGGCCTCCTCGGTCATCTGCTTGTCAATATCCTTTCGCTGCTCGTTATATTGGTTGATGTGCTTGGCTTTCTTCAGGGCAACGCCGAAATCCTTCTCCACCAGCAGATCCACCGATTCCTTACCATTCTCCATACGTCCGGAAGCATTGATGCGCGGACCGATCTTGAACACGATATCGCTCATGGAGATATCCCTGCCGTTCAGTCCGCAGATATCAATAATAGCCTTCAGTCCGATGCTCGGGTTCTGGTTCAGCTGCTTCAATCCGTGGAAGGCGAGAATGCGGTTCTCGTCAGTCACGGGCACGATATCAGCAGCGATGGCCACTGCCACGAAGTCGAGTAGGGGAATCAGGTTAGAGAAGGGAATGCCGTTGTTCTTGGCAAAGGCCTGCATGAACTTGAACCCTACGCCACAACCGCACAGATGCTTGAAGGGGAAGGAATCGTCTTCCCGCTTAGGGTTCAGAATAGCCACGGCCGGTGGCATTACCTCGTCGGGCACGTGGTGGTCGCAGATAATAAAATCAATACCCCGACTCTTGGCATAGGCTATTTCATCGATAGCCTTAATTCCGCAATCGAGGATGATAATCAGTTTAACACCTGTCTCGTAAGCAAAGTCAATTCCTTTCTTGCTGACACCGTATCCCTCATCATAGCGGTCGGGGATATAGTAGTCAACATTTGAATAGAATTGCTGCAGAAACTTATACACCAATGCTACTGCGGTGCATCCGTCTACATCGTAGTCACCATAAACCAAAATGCGTTCTTTACGTCCCATGGCATCGTTCAATCGATCTACGGCTACGTCCATATCCTTCATCAGGAATGGGTTGATGAGATCGTTGAGCTGCGGGCGGAAGAATCGTTTAGCGGCTGATTCAGTGGTTATGCCGCGTTTGATGAGTATCTGGGCCAAGATAGGACTGATGCTCATCTTGGTTCCCAGCGCTTCAGCTGCTTTCTTTTCTTCTGGTGATGGTGATTGATAATTCCATTTAAAATGCATTTATATTATTTTTATTTTCTTTCTCGACGTAGACGGAATGAGGCATATTACAACAAACCGCGGTCAAAGATAGCAAATAAAAACGAAATAAAAGACACTTTAACAAAGTTTTAGAGTGTGTCAAAGACAAATACAGAGTGTTTCTAAGTCAGAAACACTCTGTTTATTGATGAAAAACACTTTGTTTATCTATGAAAAACACTCTGTTTATCTATGAAAAACACTCTGTTTATTGATGAAAAACACTTTTGTTTTCAGTGATTAGATGCCCAGCTTCTTACGGATATCCTTGGGAATGGCATTCTTGTTCACCATGTAGTCCATGGTGTTAGCGGCGATAAAGGCCTTGGTCATGTACCAGATACCCTTATACTCGCCGGTCTCACCCCAAGAGTTCTTCACCATATAATACTCCTTACCGTTCTGGTCCTTGGCAATACCGTAGATCAGCATACCATGGTCGTCGGTCAGCTCCCAGTTGTCGAAACGCTCCTGGCGCATCTCCTGGGTAGGAGTAATCTCAGGAACAGTGCAGCCCATGGCGTCAATCTGACTCTTCTTGGCGGCAGCAGTAAGCTTCAGCCACTTGGCCATGTCGCTACCGGCAAGACTGGTTTCTGCGGCCTTGTTGTCGATGGCGTAAGCCAATCCCTGACGGGTGAAGCCGTCTTCCGATACATCACCGCCCCAGGCTACGGTATAGCCCTGCTCGATGGCGTTGTCGATGATACGCATCATCTCGTCCATCGGAAGGTTCCATGACAGCGGGTTGCGCCAGTTGTCCTGTACCTCCACGGCAAAACGTGTGTAGAACGGATGGTGGGTGTAGCTGGTTACGGTTACATAATCATCGAAGTCAAGACCCAGACTGGCAGCGAACGACTGCGGTGTATAGCTCTTTCCCTGATAGGTGAAGTTCTCCGGGCACTTGCCGAGGTAGGCGTCGAGGATTCCCTGGAAGCCCACCTTCCACTGGTTACTGATCTTCTTGGCCTTGTTGCGGGCTACAGCATCCACGTAGGGCTCCAGCAATGAGAAGAACTCATTGAAGTTGAACAGGGTGTCGCCATAAAGACTGCCTGCTGCGGGCATAGCCTCCTCAGGACAGATACCGTAGTTCTGCAGACAGAAGAGGGGGTCGTAGGCACTACCGCCCTGGGCAAACTGACAGTCACCATGCAGACGAACCACCTGAATGGCACGGTCCATGTAGGTCTTGTTACAAACAAACGACTCGCACAGATTGTAGGTCTTACCGGTTTTCTTCAGGATCTCGGCCTCGAAATACGAGAGGGTAGAGAAGTTCCAGCAGGTACCGCTTCTGTTCTGGTTCTTGATACTGGTGATGGGAATTTCCTTAATCGTAGTGAACACAGGCTTGTTGGGATCTGCGTCTCCCTCTTTCTTCTCCTGTGCCATAGCGCTGCTGCTGATCAATGCAACCAGCGCGAGTGCAAATACTTTTTTCATAATGAGTTATTTTATTGATTAATGATTATTCTGCATGAACTCCTCCACATCCTTGGGATGATACGGGATACGTTCCTTACCGAGGAAGCGGCAGCCATCCTTGGTAATCAGGATATCATCCTCGATGCGTATGCCACCGAAGTCCTTGTAGGTCTCCAGCAGGTCGTAGTTGAGGAAGTCCTTGTGCAAGCCCTGAGAGCGCCAGTCATCTATCAGTGCAGGAATGAAGTAGATACCTGGCTCATCGGTCATCACGAATCCCTCCTGGAGTCGTTTGCCACAGCGCAGGGCATTCGTGCCGAACTGCGTACTGGGTTGTGTCTCCTCATCGAAACCCACATAGATCTGTCCTAACCCTTCCATGTCGTGCACGTCCATACCCATCATATGTCCCAGTCCGTGGGGCAGGAACATGGCATGGGCACCTGCTTGAACAGCCTCTTCAGTGTCGCCCTTCATCAAACCGAGTTCTTTCAAACGGTCGGTCATCAGTCTACAGACATTCATGTGCACATCATACCAGCGCACACCCGGTTTGGCTACCTCCAAGGCATAGTCGTGACAGGCTTCCACGATGCTGTATATCTCCAGCTGTCGCTGACTGAACTTCCCGTTAACAGGGAAGGTGCGGGTGTGGTCGGAGCAGTAGCCCTCACGGTTCTCAGCACCCGCATCACACAAAGCCAGTCGCCCGTTTACCAACAGGTTGTACGAAGGATTGCCGTGCATGATCTCTCCATGCTGGGTAAAGATGGTGGCGAAGCTCTCGTGCTCGCCCAAGGAGTGAGCCATACCATCTACCTGACCGCCGATATATTTCTCCGTCAGTCCGGGCTTGGTAAGGCGCATGGCATGGGTATGCATCTGATAACCAATGGCGCAAGCCTTCTCAATCTCCGCAATCTCGATGTCCGATTTGCACTGTCGCATCTTCACAATGGCCTTGATCAGCTCCACCGAAGCCGCCTCTTTCTGCTTGTCGGGATGAATGCCAAACAGATCCATGATCTGGATCATGTTGTCGTGACGGTAGGGCGGAAGGAAATGAATTTTGCGGTTCTTTTTCTTGGCCTCGTCACAGATTACCTGCAGCTCTTTCATGGGAGCCGTACGACTGATACCTACCTGAGCAGCCAGATCGCTCACGCTGTCAACACTTCCATACCATACGATGTCCTCGATATCGATATCATCACCGATAAGCATCTCCTGATTCTCGTCGATGTCGATGACACCTACCAGTCCGTCTCTCCTTTGTCCGAAATAGTACAGGAAAGAGGAATCCTGCCGGAAGGGGTAATACCCGTTGTTGGGATAGTTGCATGGCGACTCGTTGTTGCCGAAAAGAATGATGATACCGTCTTTCACGAGCGTTTTCAGTTCCTGACGACGGTTGATATATACTTCTTTATTAAACATCGCTGTTATTATTTAGGTTTGATTCTGCAAAAATACAACATTTATATGACAATCTGCAATTTTTCTGTAAAAATTGTCATACACGTTTCTATAAGTTTCGTTGCACCAAACTCGGAGTTTGGTAGCGTCAAACCTGGAGTTTGGTAGCGTCAAACTCTTGCCATCGTATCGTTGTAAAAATATTGCGGGGAATAACCATGCTTCTGGTCAATTCCCCGCAAAAAAGAATTATATACGTTCAAAACTGATTACCAATCTTCTTCGTCCTCGTCTTCCCAAAGATCCTTAGGATTTGCAAATGTATCACCCTCATCATCGAAGCTGAAAGAAAACTCTTTTGATAAAGATCCTTCAGGGGGTTTATGTCCCTTACTGTCAGTGTTTAAGATTGCTTCATGATAGAGAATGACGATCTCAATGGTGGGTGCAATATATGATTTCATTTTACGATGATTTTTTTGCCGTTTTTAATATAAACTCCCTTAGCCGGATTCTTTACCTCCATGCCTTGTAAGTTATAATACTTGTCGTTATTGGTTATATTATCAATCTTATCGATGTTTGTAGTAACGCCTAAATCATTATCTACAAATAATACTTCCAGATTGAAGTACTTACTTTCAGGAAGATCAATGCTTATTTGATCTGATGATGTGGATTGATTGGCTTGTTTGGCCATTCCTCTAGCAAGATTAGCCCCAATGCCATATTCATCCTCATTACTATTAGGGAATTGATCTTTCGTTAATTTCAAATATGCCTTATTAGCAGGAACATTGCCTGGTTTATATCTTGAGAAATGATAGTATTTATCATCGGAATTGTAGTACAAACCAAAGTTCCTATGAGTAACCTTTCCTTGACTATCTCTATCTACAGGACCAACACTTACTCCGTTCGTTACTACTCCATCTTCTTTGTACGTTGAAGGAACTAACAAATTGGCTTTCGGTTTGCTTAAATCATTCTGATAGGGATACTCATCAAGGTTTGTAGCCTCAGATACATTTCCTAAATAAACTATTATATCTTTCTTTATCTCAAAATCTGACATCAGAATGACTCCGGTATTTGCTGGTATAATATGGTTTTGAATTACTGATTCTAATTCTGAATTTTTATTAATAGTACCAGCATCATAGGAAAAATTTTTAATGCGATAGGCATTAAACATATCTTTCTCTGTTCCACCAATTGTTAAGGTTGGAACCTTTTTGGGGGTATCGGAACTGTAGGTTCTTATGAATGAACCAGCTAGAATGATTTGGTTTTCATTGTCTGTACTTGCAAATTGCTGAAAGCCGTTCGCCACACTAATGTCTCTGATGGTTTGAGTTATTTCTCGCCCGTTTTCATAATATCTTATTATTACTTCCCCACCATCCTTACAAACATTTAATGCTTCTTGGGACAACAATCCAATTCTAGACTTCCATTCACCTACATAATAATTATAAAAGCTATCGCCATCAGGAATGTGTAGTTTTGCTATATGTATTAAATCTGTACCGGTTTGGTTAACACATGTATTAAAGTCGAAAGCATTTAATTCACATGGGATGAATCCTCCGTTTTTCTCATGGGATGCATCATCACGAACAACAAAAACGTCATGAACACGAAGATGGTCAAATGCCTGCGCATTGATCTTATTCACACTTGTATAAATGTATAATTCCAGGGTGGCCTCTGTGTTTATATCGCCAAATGTTTGTGCATAAATAGTGCCAACATTCTTGATGGTGATTTTAACCGCATCTTTGTAAATGCTTTCACTAAATTTTACATATTGGGATGAACTTGTACCGAACATACCTGGGCACAAATCCCCACCGTTCCCATCGATGTTCAATTCTTTCGTCGTCTCGTTCCAAGTGAAAGTCGGATGGGCATTCTGAGCATGAAGTCCTTGCACACTCAATAAAAATAATAAAAATAAAACGCTTTTCTTCATATACTTATGATGTTTAGTTACTTATTAAATACGCGTACGGGTTCGTAAATCGGTACAAAAGTAATAAATAATGCTGTTTAACCATGGTTTTTGCTTTATTAATTTCAGACAATTTGAAAATAAAAATATGTCAAATTCCATAATGTGTTGAAATAAAGTGCTTTGAAATTATTATTATTATTTGTTAATATGGTCATTTTTTTTTAAGATATCAGTTCTTTTTTGTATTTTTGTCGCATCTTTTAAACCAATCACCATGATGCAAAAACGTGCTCAGATACTTCTTCTGTTGTTGATGTGTTTATCGGCTGGTGGATATATTAAGGCCGATGAATATGACATAGATTCGATTGACAAGTTGTACGTCACCAATGCGGAACTTGCCCAATATCGAATTGACAGTCTGGGAAGACGACTGGAACAAAACGGTTGGAAGGATTGTTCCCGTTCCCGATATGAGATCGTATATAGTTATGTGAGTATGTACCAGTATGAACGTGGTGAGTGCCTGCGACATGCCAATCAGGCGTATCTTTTCGCCGAACGGGAAAAGAACGTGCACAATATGCTGATGGCTTTGCAGCAGATTTGTGACCAGGAATATGTTAACGGCTATTACTTTATCTTGATGAAGAATGCGCAGAAATTAGATAGTCTGGCTTCTTACCTTCCTCATAATAAGGGCTATTTTAAGGCGGTGGCGAAGGTCTATATGAGTTCTGTATATCTCGATCGGAAGAATCTTGATAAGGCCATCTCCTTGTTAGATGAGGCTGCTGTGATCTCCCAAAAGGATAATTCGAAAGCCAATGAGGAGATTGTGAGGACGGAGTTGATGTACTCCAAGTGCTTCAGTTATTATAGAATGGAAGAATACCAACAGGCGGAGGCCATAGGCGAGCAGATCCTGAATTTTTTGGACAGTGGCAGGCATTTCACGGGAATGGATCCCAATGGGGTGCAGATTGCCCGATTGAGAGCAATGACCATCATGGCGCTCATCAAAGGGAAACAAGGTGATAAGAAGAAGGCGGAGGAATATGCTGATGAGGCATTGAGGCTGCTGAAGAAATTCCCTGGTGTGCCTGATGTGAGAGGACGATTGTCGGAGAGTCTGTATCATTTAGGAAGGTATGGTGACTTGCGAACCATAGCGGAACCAATTATAGGGAATAAGTATCCGTCATTAGAGTTACGTGCCTGTCTGGGTTATCTCATGCGCGTTTCACTGATTGAAGGCAAGGATGAGGAGTCGAAGGAGTTGTTTGAGAAGTACAGTACGATAAGCAGAAATCTGGAAAGCAGAATGCGTGACTATGCTTTGGAGGAGCTGTCGTTGAGCTACAAGGTGGCGGATATGGAGAAACAGGTAAGCAGTCAGGAAAAACGATCGATGCGACTGCTTATCTTCTTGATGGGTTCTGTGATCTTGTTGGTGTTACTGGGTACCATCCTGTATTATTCCAATCGTTCGTTCAAGAAGCGTATGCAAGACAATCAGTATCTCTACGAGCAGGTGAAAAAGTCGAACGAGAAGAAAAAAGATGAAAAAAAGAAACCGGTGAATGTCCGTGCAGAGGAGATGGATGTGGAAGCTGCGGTGAAGGAGTTCTTGATTCGTGATGATAACCTGAGCAACCCCAACTTGTCTTTGAAACCGTTGGAGAAAGAGACGGGTGTGAAGCTTTACCTGCTAAACTCGAAACTGATGGAGAAGACGGGAAAGACCATCTCTGCCTATATCCTTGACTTGCGACTGAAGCGGGCGTGTGATTTGTTGGAGCATACGGATGATATCTTGGAGAGTGTAGCCGAGAAATGTGGCTTCGGTAGTGACCGCACGCTCTACCGCCAATTCAAACAGGCATATAACATCACTCCAACTGCCTTCCGGAAAATGAGTAGGATAGCGAAGGAGCAAAAATAGGGGCCTGCCCTCAGCCCCTCACCTCTAACTTCTAAAACTATTCTCTTGCTCCTTGCCCCATGCTCCTAATCTGCTCAATACAGTAAAGAGGCTGGGTCATAAGACTCAGCCTCTTTCTATACGAATCAGAAGGAATCTGTTTAGTCGATAGCGTCCTTGGCCTTTTCTGTCAGATCCTTGGCCTTGTCAGCCACGTTCTCTGCAGCGTCCTTGGCCTTGTCAACAAGGTCGCTGGCGCTTTCCTTAGCTTTTCCTGCAAGGTCTTCTGCCTTATCCTGAGCGGCCTCTGCAATATTGTCAATCGTATCACCTACTTTCTCAATACCTTTGTCAAAGTCAGACTGCTCAGCCTTTGCGCCTGCTGCCTGATCGTCAACGGTAACATATTTCGGTGACTCACCATATTTGTTGGGACCGAACTTGCTGTCCTGAAGCAGGAATACAAGGATGATGATGCCTAAGATGAAATTGACAAATCCTGTAATCAGCACCAGTGGGTTGCCGAATGAGGATATGACACTCTGAAGCAATTCTGTTGTATCTGAAGCATCCCCGGTAACCACAGAGAATATGGCAGAACCAAGTAAGCATGTGTAGATGAAGCCAATAATCATGGATGCTCCCAGCCACCATCCACTATGACCGCTATCGTGCAGACGACGGAAGGCGAGTGGTATCATCAGTAATGAAAGAACAAGTGCAACCAGTCCACCGATGAACGGAATCAGGTTCAATATGAAGTTGGCGATGAGAAGTGCCAAAGCACACCACCAGAACTCGGAACGACGTGAGCGTCCATTAAACTGTAACAACTTGCCTCTTGCTTCGCGCAAGGCCTCGGAGAAAGACAACTGAGGTTTTTCGATTACTTTACTCATAATGATAGTTTTTAGTTAATATAAAATGTTAGTAGAGTCACTGATTGGATGAAGGATCCTTGAGCAGGTCAGGTCGTAACTGTCGTGTACGCTCCAGGGCTTGGTCCATCTCCCACTGCTTGATCTTGGCTTCATGACCGCTCAGCAGGATATCCGGCACCTTCCATCCCTTGTATTCCGCAGGTCGGGTATAGATGGGAGCCGCCAGCAAATCATCCTGAAAACAGTCTGACAGTGCGCTCTGCTCATCACCCACCACACCAGGAATGATTCTTACAATGGCATCTGTCATCACGGCAGCAGCCAGTTCACCACCCGTAAGGACATAGTCGCCAATACTGATCTCGCGGGTAATCAGATGATCACGCACACGCTGGTCGATACCTTTATAATGACCGCACAGGATGATGATGTTCTCCTTCAGCGACAGGTCGTTGGCCACATGCTGGTTGAACGGCTCACCGTCGGGTGACGTGAAGATCACCTCGTCGTAGTCGCGCTCTGCTTTCAAGGCAGAGATGCAGCGGTCTATAGGTTCTATCTGCATCACCATGCCTGCAAATCCACCATAGGGATAGTCATCAACGCGTCTCCATTTATCGAGGGTATAGTCGCGTAGCTGGTGCAGGTGAATCTCAGCCAATCCTTTCTTCTGCGCCCTGGCAAGAATCGATTCCTGCACAAAGCCTTCTATCATCTCCGGCAGAACGGTAATGATGTCAATTCTCATGTTTGCAAAGGTACGATAATTTTGTTAAGAAATAGGATTTTAATGTTTAAAAATACCTAAAACGCGAGAACACCTTATGTGTATTCCTTGATTCCTTCCTGTCCGGTCATGGCCCTATAGGCATTATGTGCCAATGCAGTGAGCTCGTCTTCGCCAGGATAGACATAGACGGGAGCCAAGTAGCTAAGTCGTTCCTTGAGGGCATCTGTCACATATTTGCTCTGCGAGATGGCTCCAGTGAGGATGATGGCGTCCACATGACCGTTCGTAACTGGGGCAAGAGAGCCAAGATAACGAGCCAGCTGGTAGATCATAGCGTCGAGCACCAGCTTGGCATGTGCGTCACCTTCCCGAATACGCTTCTCCACTTCCCGCACATCATTTGTACCCAGATGGGCAGTCAGACCGCTGTGCCCGTTGATCTTCCGCAGCATCTCCTCCTCGGTGTATTTCCCACTATAGCACAGTTTGATGAGCTGGGCAGAGGGAAGGGTACCGGTGCGTGAGGGGGTGAAAGGACCATGACCGCCCAGTGCGTCGGAACATTCAATGGCGCGTCCTTTATGGTGAAGGGCGAAAGAGATTCCGCTTCCCATGTGGGTAACGATGAGTGTCTGCTCTTCGTATTTCACACCGTGTTCCCGACAGTAGCGTTTGGCAATCTCCCGTTGGTTCAAGGCGTGCCAGATGGTCTGATGAGGCATCTCCGGCAGACCCGTAATGCGGGCTATATCATCAAGTTCGTCCACCACACCGGGGTCAACGGTGAAGGCACGACAGCCTGGAATCTCCTTGGCCAGACTCAAGGCGAGCAGAGGCCCAAGGTTACAGGCATGGTGCAAGCGGGGATGACGGGTGTCCTCAATCACCTTGTCGTTCAGTTCATACACACCGCTCTCAATAGGCTTCACCAAGCCGCCGCGTCCCACCACCACATCGAAGTCGAGCTTGTATCCGTTCCGTTCCAGCTCCTCAACAAGCTTCTCCCTACGATAGGGGAACTCATCCATGATGAACGGGTATTGACACAGTTCGTCAAAGGGGTGGTTAATGGTGGAATGCCACTCTAAGTCTTCATCAATGAACACACCGATCTTGGTGGAGATCATTCCTGGGTTAATAGCTAAAATTCTCATCGTTTTATAATGTTATGTTGTTAGGTGCTTGTTCTTGGGTACAGGTCAGGCACGTACCTGTCTGCTGTTCCTTACTTGTCAGCAAGAACCTGCAGACAGGCCATGGCCAGACTGTTGTACTTCGTCTCTGCGGAGTCGGCACGGGATGTAAGGGTTACAGGACAGCTGGTGCCCTGCAGACCTACGGCCAACTTCGTGTCGGTAAAGGCTGTGATGGCCTTGTAATATACGTTTGCTGCCTCAATATCAGGCATGATCACTGCGTCGGCATTACCTTCCAGCGGACTCTTGATGCCTTTGATGTCGGCCGATTCCTTGTCAACCGCGCATTTCAGGTCGCTGGGTCCGTCAATGATGGCATTGCCGAACTCACCCGCCTGGCACATCTCCACAATCTTCTGGTAATCCAAGGTGATAGGGAACTTGGGAGACACCTTCTCGGTACAGTGAATCAAGGCAATACGGGGCTGGTCAATGCCATAGACACGACACAGTTGAATGACATAGCGTATCATGGCGATGCGCTGTTCCAGCGTAGGGAAGGGGATCACGGCTGCATCGCTCATGAAGAGCATCTTGTGGTAGGCGGGAATCTGCATGGCGCTCACATGCGAGAGCACATTACCCACGGGCAGTAGTCCCTCTTCACGATTGTCCTTGTTGATGATGGCACGCAGCAGGACATCGGTATTCAGGATACCTTTCATCACCACTTCGGCCTCGCCGCAACGAATACATCTCACAGCTTCTGCTGCTGATTCTTCCACAGAAGAAAGATGAATGTTCTTCACTTCCGCCCAGCCTTCCTGCTCAGCCCTTTCAATGGCCTCGCGGGAATGGTCGTCAATGGCTTCCACAGCCACTACCTTGCATCGCTTACCTTTTTGCAGTCGTTCACTCAGTTCACTGAAATCCTTGATCAATTCCATGTCATGTATTTTTCTGCAAATGTAACTCTTTTCCTTTGAATGACAAAATAATTCGTGAAGAAATACGCATTATTTTTGTAGGCTATTCCTGTCGTGTCTCGCTTTTTTTATATATCTTTGCACACAAAACAGGATTTGTACTGAAAGAGAGTCACCTATGGACGAGAAACAAAGAATAGAGCAGTTACGACAGGAGCTGCATGAACATAATCACCGTTACTATGTGCTGAACCAGCCCACCATCGACGATCAGGAGTTTGACCGTCTGATGCGGGAGTTGCAAGACCTGGAGGCGAAGCATCCGGAGTTGTACGACCCGAACTCGCCGACTCAAAGAGTGGGGAGCGACCTGAACCAGGAGTTCCGTCAGGTTGCACATAAATACCCCATGCTCTCACTGGCCAATACCTACAGTGAACAGGAAGTGGCTGAATGGTACGAGAGTGTCAAGAAAGGACTGGGCGGTGAAGACTTCGATGTATGCTGTGAGATGAAATACGACGGACTGAGTATCTCGCTGACCTACGAGAACGGCAGACTGATCCGTGCCGTTACCCGTGGGGATGGGGTGCAAGGCGATGATGTGACGGAGAATGTGAAGACCATCCGCAGCATCCCGTTGGTGCTTACGGGCAACGCCTATCCGCAGGAGTTTGAGATTCGTGGTGAGATCCTCATGCCGTGGGTGGTGTTCGAACGGTTGAATGCCGAGCGTGAAGCGGCAGAGGAGCCTTTGTTCGCCAATCCCCGCAATGCCGCCAGCGGAACACTGAAGAGTCAGAAGTCGGAACTGGTGGCTTCACGACAGCTGGACGCCTACCTATATTATTTATTGGGAGAAGAACTGCCAAGCGATGGTCATTATGAGAATCTCCAGACTGCGGCCTCATGGGGATTCAAGATCTCACAGGGCATGCGGAAGGTAAAGACGCTGCAGGAGATATACGACTTCATCCGCTACTGGGATACGGAACGCAAGAACTTGCCGGTGGCCACGGATGGTATCGTACTGAAGGTGAACTCACAACGACAGCAACGTGCCTTGGGATTTACGGCAAAGAGTCCGCGGTGGGCCATTGCCTATAAGTTCAAGGCAGAAAGGGCTTGTACCCGACTGAATGAGGTGACTTATCAGGTGGGTCGTACAGGAGCGGTTACGCCAGTAGCCAATATGGACCCTGTGCAGTTGGCAGGAACAACGGTGAAACGTGCCACGCTGAACAACGAGGATTTCATCCGCAGTTTCGACCTGCACATCGGTGATTATGTCTATGTGGAGAAGGGTGGGGAGATCATTCCGAAGATCGTGGGGGTGGATCTCGACCGGCGTCCCATCATCGCACAGCCTGTGCAGTTCATCACCCATTGTCCTGAATGCGGCGCTAAGCTGGTGCGCTATGAAGGCGAGGCCGCTCATTACTGTCCTAACGATGCGGGTTGTCCGCCGCAGATTAAGGGGCGTATCGAGCATTTCATCTCGCGAAAGGCCATGAACATCATGTCGCTTGGTCCAGAGACGGTTGACGAATACTGGAGTCGCGGACTAATCCACAACGTGGCCGACCTCTACGACCTCAACGTTGCTCAGATTACAGGTGGTAACAAGAACCGCCGACTGTCGGCAGAGAATGTTGTCAAGGGAATCAAGAATTCCACCCAGGTGCCGTTCGAACGGGTGGTGTTTGCCTTGGGCATCCGCTTTGTTGGCGAGACCTCGGCACGACTGCTGGCTCGTCATTTCAAGACGATGGATGCTTTGATGAACGCCTCGATGGAGGAACTGCAGGAAGTGGAGGGAATCGGCGAGGTGATTGCCAAGAGCGTGCAGTCGTATTTCCGTCATCCGCAGAACATGGAGATCATCAACCGCCTGCGCCAGTATGGTGTGCAGATGAGTCTGAGCGAAGAGCAGATACAGGGCGTCACTGATAAGCTGGCGGGCAAGAGCATCGTCATCAGCGGAGTCTTTGCCAAGCATAGTCGTGATGAGTATAAGATGATGATTGAGCAGCATGGCGGTAAGAATGTGGGAAGCATCAGTGGCAAGACATCCTTCATCCTTGCCGGAGAGAATATGGGACCCAGTAAGCTCCAGAAGGCAGAGAAATTAGGAATTCCCATCGTGAGCGAAGAGGAATTTTTGCAGATGATCGAGAGTTAAGCAATTACGATGTTACGATATTACGACATTACGAATAAAAACAACAAGTGAAAATCATCGTATCACAAGAAATAGAACAGGTGTGCCCCGGCTTCATTGGAGCCGCCGTGGAGGCACAGGTCATGAACACGCCTTATTGCGAGGAACTCTGGAAAGAGATTCACGCACTGGGCGAGGAGTATCGTTCCACCCTCACCACCGAGAGCATCAAACAGCTGTCGGCCATCGAGGCCACCCGACGGGTGTATAAGGTCTGCGGAAAGGATCCCAGTCGTTACCGTCCTGCTGCTGAGGCGCTGATGCGACGGATGTTACAGGGAAAGGAGCTGTATCAGATTGATACGTTAGTGGATCTCATCAACCTGGCCAGCATCCGTTTCGGCTATAGCATCGGCGGTTTTGATGCGGATAAGTTCCATGGCGACACGCTGACATTGGGCGTGGGTAAGAAGGACGAGCCCTACGAGGGTATTGGTCGCGGACAGATCAACATCGAAGGTCTGCCGGTCTATCGCGATGCTACAGGCGGCGTGGGAACACCTACCAGCGACCATGAGCGAACGAAGATAGATATCCATACCACCCATCTCCTGACACTGATCAACGGGTACGACGGGAACGAGGAACAGGTCACTGCCAATGCGCAGTTCATCCAATCGCTTCTCCGTAAGTACTGTAATAGCGATGGAGGTACAATCACTTATTATCGATGAAGAAAGAACAGACGAAGAGTGAGCTGGAGTTCTATCCCGTGGAGCAGAACTCCCAGCTACGGGTGAATATCGTGGAGGCGGCAAAGGTACATGCCGGCTTCCCGTCACCTGTGCAGGATGCTTATATGAATCCTCCCATCGACCTGAACCAAGAACTGGTCACCCATCCTGCCACGACGTTTGTCGTGCGTGTTGTCGGCGACTCCATGATTGACGAGGGTATTGACTCTGGCGACCTGCTGCTCGTTGACCGCTCGCTCTATCCTTCGCAGAAAGACCTTACCATCTGCATGGTCAATGATGAGTTCTGTGTCAAGCGCATCGTGCAGCGAGGTGATAAGGTGCTGCTGAAATCCGGAAACAGGAAATACCCTCCCATCGAGGTTACTCCGATGATGAACCTCACCGTCTGGGGAGTGGTCACCTGGGTACTGAAGAGGAAAAGACCATACTGATCTTAGTTGATGTCCCGTCCCACCATCCTTCATATCGACTGCAACAGTTTCTACGCCTCATGCGAGGTGTCGCTACGACCGGAACTGAAGGGAAAGCCCGTTGTGGTGGCTAACTACAACGAGGCGGGTGGAGGTATTATCCTTGCACTGAGCAAGGAGGCCAAGGCGCTCGGACTGAAACGCGGTAATCCGGTGTTTCAGGTGAGGGAGGTCCTCGAGAAACATCAGGTAAGGGTGTTTCCTGCCAATCTTACTAAGTATGTGGACATCTCCCGTCGAATCGTCAGCATTGTGGAAGAACTCGACATGGTGGGGCAGTTCTGCAGGTATAGCGTGGATGAGTTCTTCGCCACTATACCCGAGATGAAGAAAAGAGAGGACATCGTTTCTTTTGTGAGCATCATCAAGGAAGCCATTGAGCACGGCTCGGGCATTCCTGTGAGCTGTGGCATTGCCTCTACCTATACCTTGGCCAAGGTAGCCACCTGGTATGCTAAGCGGTACGACGGCTATCAGGGTATCTGCGTACTGGAGGAAGAGCATGTGGAAAAGGCACTGCGCGGCTTACCTGTTGAAGAGGTGTGGGGAGTAGGGTGGCGTACGGCACCGAAGATGAAGCAGATGGGTATTCATACGGCATGGGATTATGCGCAAAAACCGCAAGCATTCATTCAGAACCGTTTCCATATCACAGGTGTCCGCACGTGGATGGAACTGCATGGCAAACCCGCTGTAGATATCAGTTCACCCCCCAAGCAGCAAACCATCATGCACTCGCGTACCTTTACTTATATGGTTTCCGACAGGAACAAGCTAAGCGACTATATCCGCGACTATGCCGTGGCGGCTGCCCGTAAGCTGCGCGACCAGCATAGTGTGTGTCATAGCGTTACCGTGTTCATCCATACCAACCGCCACCGTGAAGACCTGGATCAGTATGCCAATGGCTTTACCGTGCACATGCAGGAAGGAACGGCCGACACCTCCGCCATCATCAAGGCTGCCTTGCTGGCTTTCGATAAGGTGTTTCTGCCTTACTTCCAATACAAAAGGGCAGGGGTGGTGTTGGCAGACATCATCAGCGATGAGGCTGTGCAGCAGGATCTCTTTGCTTCCTCAGGCGAAGAGATCAAAAGGAACCGCCGGTTGATGAAAGTCACCGACGGCATCAATACACGCTACGGGATGAATACCGTTCAGCCCGCTTCTTTGTTGGAAACACCAGAAGAACAAGAGGAAAAAAACAAACTGAGAAACGGCTTGAAATACGAACCGTTTCTCAGTCAGACCACCAATCTTGATGATATTATCAAGGTGAAATAACTATCGTGCTGCTTCGAACTCACGCAGGAACCGCGTATCGTTCTCGGAGAACATACGAAGGTCGCTCACCTGGTACTTCAGGTTCGTGATACGCTCCACACCCAATCCGAAGGCGTAGCCGCTATATACCTTACTGTCGATACCGCAGAGCTCAAGAACGTTCGGGTCAACCATACCGCAGCCTAAGATCTCCACCCATCCTGTATGCTTACAGAAGCCACAGCCCTTACCGCCGCAGATATGACAGGAGATGTCCATCTCGGCACTGGGCTCCGTGAACGGGAAATAGCTGGGGCGCAGACGGATCTTGGTGTCCGCACCGAACAGCTCACGGGCAAACGACAGGAGCACCTGCTTCAAATCGGTAAACGACACGTTCTTGTCGATATACAGTCCTTCAATCTGATGGAAGAAACAGTGGGCACGTGCTGTGATGGCCTCGTTACGATACACACGTCCCGGGCAGATGATGCGGATGGGCGGCTGCTGACGTTCCATGACACGTGCCTGAACACTTGATGTATGTGAGCGCAGAAGGATATTCTTCGTTACATCACCCGTAGCCGACTGCTCCACGAAGAATGTGTCCTGCATGTCGCGGGCGGGATGATCAGCGGCGAAGTTCATCTTGGTGAACACATGGAGGTCGTCTTCCACCTCAGGACCGTCGGCCAGCACAAATCCCATACGCTTGAAGATATCGATGATCTCATTGCGTACGATGGTCAGCGGGTGACGTGTTCCCAGCTCGATGGGGTAGGCCGAACGTGTCAGGTCAACGATGTCGCCCTTGTCCTCAGCGGTGGTCAGCTCCTCACGCAGACTGTTGATGCGTTCTGTGGCTTTCTGCTTCAGCTCGTTGATCTTCATACCAACGGCCTTCTTCTGGTCAGCAGCCACATCACGGAATTCCTGCATCAGTGCATTGATCTCACCTTTCTTGCTCAGGTATTTCAGGCGCAGAGCCTCTATTTCCTCTGCGTTCGAGGCAGAGAGTTCGTTCACTTCCTTGAGAAGTTCTTCTATTCTGTCAAGTATCATTTCCTCATGATTTTACAATTCGGCTGCAAAGGTAATAATTTTCTTTGAACTTTGAGCTTTGAACTTTGAACTTTATGATTACTATTATGTAATTTTATATAATTTAATGGTCAAAGGTCTAAGCCTATGGTCATATCATAAAGTTCAAAGCTCAAAGTTCAAAGTTCAAAGTTCAAAGCTCAAAGTTCAAAGCTCAAAGTTCAAAGTTCAAAGTTCAAAGTTCAAAGTTCAAAGTTCAAAGTTCAAAGTTCAAAGTTCAAAGTTCAAAGTTCAAAGTTAAAGGTCTCTTGTGAGCATCAGTCGGTAGTCAACGGGCGACATACCGATGGCTTCCTGGATGCGGCGTTGCAGCGTGCGCACGTTTGAGAAGCCTGCCTCTTCGGCCACTACCGCAATGGTGTAGTTCGGTTTTTCGCGCAACAGGCGCAAGGCAGCCAGCGTACGAAGGTTGTCGATATACGCATCGGGCGTGCGGTGAATGGTCTGATGACGGAACAGCTGAGCGAGTCGGGCCTGGCTCACGCCTAACATCTCTGCCAAGGCGACAGCATTGAAGTCTGGTTTCAGGTGCGGACGATCTTTCTCTACCTTCATCTCGATGAGTGCCATCAGCTGACCGTCATCACGGAGGTCGGCATTACGCTGCCGTTCGATGTTCCCCTCCATGATCTCACGAGCCACCTCCGTACGGCGACGTAGCTCCACATCATATTCCAGTCGTTCCGACAGGTCGAGGTTACGACTCACCATACGTACCAGCTCGTCCTTTAGTCGCTCCACCTCCCCTTTCAGGGCAGCGTTCTCGTCTTTCAGCAGTTTGATTTCTTCCTCGGTCATAGTAAAGCGAATGATTATTCCGTGATAAATAGTTGCAGGAATCCACTGATCTGGAATACTTCCTTCACATCGTCTTTCAGACCTTTCAAAATGGCATTGTGCCCATTGGTACGGGTATGCTTGTAGATGTTAAGCAGGATGCGCAGACCGCTACTGGAGATGTAGTTCAAGTCTGTACAGTCTATCACCACATCTTTGTCTGTACAGTCAAACACCGGTGCAAGGTTACGTTCAGCCTGCGTGCTGGCCACATTGTCAAGGTCGCCTTCAAGTACAGCCACCAGTTTCCCTTCTTGTTCGTTAATCGTGATATTCATATTCTTTCCTTTTATTTACAGAGTTCTCTTTTTCTTAATGGTTAGGATGTTATGTCCGTTGACACGCTGATAAGCCAGTCCGTCGGTCATCTGATGTAGCAGTATGATACCCATACCGCCCGGAGGCCGCTGGTCGGCCGGCACCGAGAGGTCGGTGACTGACGTCTGCGTGGGGTCGAACGGAATACCGTCGTCGTCGATGGTGAGCAGTAGCATATCGTCTTCCACTGTTGCCTGAAGACTGATCTTTGTGGCCTTACCATGGAAGATAACGTTTGCCACAGCCTCCTCCACAGCCAGTCGTAGGCGTTTCGCCTCCTTATCGATGATACCTCCCTGTTCAACTGCATTGGCAATGAAAGGCTCCAGTAATGCCATGTCCACCATAGAACTGCGAATGGTCAGTTGGTTCTTCGATGTCTTGTCCTGCTGCGTCTGGAGATCGTTGGGGTTCAGTGGCCACTTAATCGCCATCAGTGTGATATCATCGCTCTGCTTGGCGTCGCCGGCATGTTGCTTCACCACCTCCTCCATGTGCTCCACCAGCTGTTGGGCAGAGTCGTCATAGTATTGGTCGGCCACCTCCTTCACCCGTTTCCTTCCTAACTGCTCCCCTTTGATGTTCTTGGCCTCGTTCAGTCCGTCGGTGTAGAGGAACAGCATGTCGCCGGGCTGCAGCTGTATCTGCTGACCTTCATAATCCCATTGTGTCAGAGCACCTACAGGAATGTTCGGTTTCACAGGAAGGAATGTAGAAGAGGCCCTCTCATCATCCCCCTTCTTCTCCCTGAGCAGCGGCGCCTCATGTCCCGCATTGCAATAGTCCAGATGTCCTGTTGTGACGTCGAGAATACCCACGAACATCGTCACGAAGTAGCCCGACGTATATTCCTCACTCAGGGTGCGGTTAATCGTTTCCATAATGTCAGCCGCCCTCTCGGCCCTTCGTGTCTCACCACGGAAAAAGGCGCGCATCATAGCCATCATCAAGGCTGCCGGCATTCCCTTGCCGCTGACGTCACCCACACAGAAGAACAATCGGTTGTCGCGAAGGTAATAGTCGTACAAGTCGCCACCCACATCCCGTGCAGGAGTCAGCGAGGCAAACAGATCCACAGGAGGTGCTGAGCGTTGCGCATTCAGTGTCTGCGGCAGCATGGCCATCTGGATGTCGTGCGCAATCTTCATCTCCCTTTCCAGCGAAGCATTCTGCGTGGTGGTCTTCTGGAGCTCATCCACGTAGGTGGCCAATGATGTCTGCATGTTCGCGAAGGCATCATGCAGCTGCTGCACCTCATCGTAGTCGTTCGCTTCGGGCAAGGTAGAAGAGAAGTTACCCAAGGCCACCTCTTCAGCCGAGCGGGCGAAGCGTTGCAGTGGAAGGGTGGTCTTCTTGATCTGGCGACGGCAGAACAGGTAGATGGCAGCCAAGCCCATGAACATCAATGTCAGGATGATGATGTTCAGTCCTCGTGCATTGGATAAGATGACGCTTTCGGGAGCCACAATAACCATCACCCAGCCCACGTGTTTGATGGTGCGGTAGTACAGGCGCGACTTCACGCCATCCACCTCCGTCACACAGGTGCCACGGTTGGCCAGCATCATCCTACCCACCTTCTCGTCGATGAGTGTCATCATGCGTGATTTGTCAGGATGTAGGATATAGTTGCCTTCCTGGTCAATGACGAAGAAATACGAATGGTGCTTCTGTCCTGCTTCATGCCGGTCGTTCACATCCTTAATATCTTCCATCATGTGTTCTCGCAAGTCTTCCAGCGACATGTCTGAACAAAGTATAGCCACAGGCCTACCCTGATGGTCGTGGATGGGAATGGTGAAGGTGGTCAGCAGACGCTGTTCCTGATCGCCAGCGAACAACTTGTTCTCGAAGTAGGCCTTCGACCAGTTGGTCTCATCCTTTTTCAGCTGCTCATCAAACCATTCATCGTAGAATAAACTATGGTATGTACTGTCAATCTCCGACTTTCTCACATTCCCTTCCTCATCTCTTCTGGCGCAGGGAATAAACACACGACCCTTGCTGGGATAATAGTTCCTTTCGAACATCAACGAGCTGCACACGATGCTCGGGTTTATCTTGACCAGACGTTCCAGATGATCGAACATCTTGTCCGGATCATCGATGTCGCGCTCAATGTCGTGCACATTGTTCCGTGCGGCCACATATACGTCAGACAAACGGCGCCGCAGTTCCTGTTGGTTCTCGAGCATAATATTCAGGTAGCGCTCCTTGGCTTCGTTAATCATATATTTCCTTACTGTATAATACACCAATCCGGCAATGATAGTCATCATAACCAGGACAACCGCCATGATACGGTAAGTGAGCCGTGTCGACAGAGAATTTGCCATACTTCTGAACGCTAATATGGCACAAAGTTACAAAATCTTGAACAATATACATAATATTTTATCGCTTTTTTTGCTGGTTGGGACGTAAACTTGATGTTTAGATTACAAAGATAAGGTTGAGTGGCTCCCCCTCCTAATTTTTGTCCCTATTTTGTTCAGAGTTGTTGCGACAAACGCCGAAAATTGCGACAAATCGCCTTCATGCATCAATAATTTGTCGCAGTCACACATGTAAGTTTGGTGGAGTTTTAACTGTTCTAGTTATAAGGCTGATAACGATAAGTTATAAGACTAGTTGGAGGGCGTTAGAAGGCAGATAAGTGGGTGTTGGAACATCTACCACATCTACCACCCTTTGATTTAGAAGGGATGTGTGAACCAATTAAAAAATAAATTCACATTTATTTTGTATTTTGCTCACTTATTCGTACTTTTGTCGCAAATTTGAGAGGATAACCAAGAAATTGGGGAAAAAAGAATGAAAAAAGGTTTTTGGATAGTCGTCATTTCATGCGTCTGCATGATGCTATGGACAACAGGCTGCACCGACAAAAAGCCTGTGTCCATGGAAGATAGTATCATGGTGGATTCCCTGGCAGACACGATAGCTATGGACACGTTGGAGGAACTGATCTCTGAACAACCCATACCTAAGGCGGCGGATGAACTCTTCGATGATTTCTTCTTCAATTTCGCCAGTAACCGAAAGTTCCAGATGAGTCGTATCCAGTTCCCGCTGATGGGCGAGGGACAGAAACCGGTGGCCCGCAGCAAGAAGGAGTGGAAGATGGAACGGTTCTATTTCCCGCAGAATTTCTATACGCAGATCCTGGATTCAAAAAAGGACCTGAAACTCTCGAAGGATACAAGCATCAACCATGTGTCGGTGGAGAAGATCTTTCTGGATGAAAAGAAGGTGATGTGCTATCACTTCGACCGACTCAACGGTCAGTGGATGCTGACATCGGTGGTGCAGAACGATATCAACATGAACGGAAATGCTTCGTTCCTGAACTTCTATGAGCATTTCGCCACCGACAGCGCCTTCCAACATGCCAGTCTGAATGAGACCATGGAGTTCAGAGGACCGGATCCAGATGATGACTCGAAGGAGATGCACGAGAATATCACGCCCGACCAATGGGAGGAGGTGTCGCCGGGGGAGTTGCCCTCAGGTACCTTATATAATGTGGTATATGGCGAGAACTTCACCAAGGGCAGTCAGAAGATCCTGCTGTTGCGCGGTATCTCCAACGGACAGGAACTGGAGATGACGTTCAAGATGATTGGCAACGCCTGGAAACTGGTGAAGCTGGTGGAATAACAACGACTGCATGAAAGATTTACGCAACTATAGCTTGAAACACCATAACACCTTCGGCATGGAAGCGAAGGCGAGCCGGTTCATGGAGTATGCCAACGTGGAGGATGCGCAGCAGATAGCTGCTGTGTTGCGTGCCGGGCAGGAGCCTTTCCTTATCATAGGCAGTGGGAGTAACCTGCTGCTGACAGCCGACTTTGAGGGAATCGTGGTACATTCGGTGATCAAAGGTATCGAGAAAAGAACTGGTGAGGATGGTGCCACTGTGGTGCGCTGCGGCAGCGGAGAGCTGTGGGATGATGTGGTGGCTTGGTGCGTTGGCGAGAGCTTAGGACACTTGGTGAACCTGTCGCTGATTCCTGGCGAGGTGGGTGCTTCGGTGGTGCAGAATATCGGGGCCTATGGTTCGGAGGTGAGCGAGTTCGTGGCTTCGATAGAGGCGGTGGACATTGCCTCTGGCGAGCGGGTGACGATTGCTCCCGCTGATTGCGACTACGGTTACAGGAAGAGTAAGTTCAAGACCGTTTGGAAAAACAAATACCTGATTACGGCTGTGGAATATCTCCTGCCGGCGGAAACGCAGTTGAACGTGGCGTATGGAAACATACGGGCGGAGCTGGAACGGAGGGGGATTGATAAGCCAACGGCCGACGAGCTGCGCAGCACGATTATCGGGATTCGTCAGAACAAACTTCCTGATCCTGCTGTGGAAGGGAACGCTGGTAGCTTCTTCATGAACCCTGTGGTGCCTCGTGCGAAATACGAGGAGCTGGCCGCTCTGTATGAGGGTATGCCGCATTATGATGTGGATGATGAGCATGTGAAGATTCCTGCCGGCTGGATGATTGAGCAGTGCGGATGGAAGGGGAAGTCGTTAGGTCGTGCCGGCGTTCATGCCAAGCAGGCCCTGGTACTGGTGAACCGCGGCGGTGCAACGGGTGATGAGGTGGTGCGACTATGCGAGGCCATCCGAAGGGATGTGAAAGAGAAATTTGGAATCAATATTTACCCCGAGGTAAATATTGTTTAATTGATAATTGAAAATTGAAAATTACGTTCTTAGGCACGGGAACATCGGTGGGCGTACCAGCCATTGGCTGCACCTGTAAGGTGTGTCAGAGTAAGGATCCACACGACAAGCGCCTGCGGGCTTCGGCCATGGTGGAGACGGAGCGGACACGCATCCTGATTGATCCAGGACCCGACTTCCGACAGCAGATGCTGGGGCAGTCGTTCAGGAAGATTGATGCCGTGCTGGTAACCCATATCCATTACGACCATGTGGGCGGTCTGGATGATATCCGACCCTTTTGTCAGTTCGGCGAAGTGAATATCTATGCTGATGAGATCACTTCACGAGGACTCATGAACACGGTGCCTTATTGCTTTGCCGAGAACAGGTATCCCGGGGCGCCCAAGATCAATCTCCATACCTTACAATACCATCAGCCTATTCAGGTAAACGAATTGGAGGTGATACCCTTCTGCGTGTATCACGACAAGCTGCCCATCACCGGGTTCCGCATTCAGAACCTGGTGTATATCACCGATATGAAGACGATGGACGAAAGTGAGCTGCCCTTTGTGATGAACCCAGACATCCTGGTGGTGAACGCCCTGCGTTTCAAGCCTGATCATCACTCGCACCAGAATGTGGACGATGCCGTGAACTTTGCCCGTAGGGTGGCGGCCAAGAGAACATTCCTGACACATATGTGCCACGACATAGGACTACATGAGGAAGTGAACCGAATACTGCCCCCCGACATTCAATTGGCATACGACGGGGAGGAAGTGAAATCATAAAGTTCAAAGTTATGTCACTTCGTTCCATGACTTTCGTCACGACTCGGCCAAATGTACAAGTACAATGGCCCTCGCTGCTCCAAAAGTTCAAAGTTCAAAGCTCAAAGTTCAAAGTTCAATTACTTCTTGAACTTTCGATAAAGCTTCCATACGAGAAGGAGACCGTCGAACACACCGGCACTGGTGCTCATCAACCCCTGCACACTCATCTTCCTGCCTCTACGCGTGGTCAACGCCGTAGGCTTCGCAAACAATTGCTTGCGTAACTTGTTGATCTGTTGGTTGTCTTTGCGGATTTCCTTCAGCAACTGCAGCTTACGTTCCTCGATCGACCGTAAGGTGGTGTAGGCGGGGGTGTTCTCGTTCTCTATCATAAACCGTTATTTTTCCATGAGCAGACTGGCCAGGAAGCGCACCAGCGGCTTCTCTACCCACGACTTTCTGAAAGCAAGGAACAACAAGAATACCAAGATGTAGAATGCCGCTACGATGAGGAACGCCACGGGATGCCCTACATGGGGCGCCAGGGCGTAGGCAGCAGCAAACGACAGGTAGATGAAGATGATCAGGATGATGAGGAAGGTGACGGCGGCAATGGCCAACGCCGTTATCAGGCGCACCACCTTCTCAATGACATCCAGCCGCAGATACTCGTTCTGCAGACCGACGTAATGCCTGATCACCTCGACCAGCTGTCCGATGGTCTCGATATTCTTGTCGCTCGAAAACATGTGCCTAATTATTCTGCAATGTCAGCAGCCGCATCCTTGATGTCATCAGCAAGATCAACGATCTCCTTGCGGCTCAGGTTGATATTATGTTTCTTGCAGAAGTCGTCGATGGCATCTGTAATCTTTTCACGTGTGTCGGAACCCTTTTCGGGGGCAGCCAACAGACCAAGAGCAGCACCTGCGAGGGCACCGCTGATGAATGCACCAATAAAACTGATTGTTTTCATACGCTTATTATTTAATTGTTGAATATTCTAAATCATTCGCAAATATAAGCATTCTTTTGCATTCTACCGCAAAAAATACACTGATTTTTTGTTAAAATCTATGTATTTATGTCATTTAACAAACTTTATGCACGTTTTTTCCTTGATTTTGCGCGATTTTGTGTAATTTCGCACAATCAATTACTAATTTTGCAAATAACTAAGTTCAATATTAAACAACAAAGAGAAAGTTATGAAAAAGTACATGTTAGTTTGCGCAGGTTTAGCTGTTGCATTGGCTTTTACAAGTTGTAAATCTTCTGAGAGTGCCTATCGTAAGGCTTATGACAAGGCAAAGGCTCAGGAAGAGGCCAATATGGCCAACAACAATTACGAGGAGACTCCTGTCGTAGCTCCGGTACAGACTCGTCCTTCAACAGAGACAGTTGTCGTTGATAATGTTGACAATGTTTCTGTACGCCCGGAGAAGCTGCAGGTGGTTGATGGCGCCGGTTTGAAGAGCTTCAGCGTGGTTGTAGGCTCCTTCTCAGTAAAGGCAAATGCCGTTGGCCTGGCTCAGCGTCTGCGTAATGCCGGTTATCCTGCACAGGTTGCTTTCAACAGCAGTAACAATATGTATCGCGTGGTTGCCACCACTTTCGACGATAAGGCAAGTGCCGTGCGCAGCCGCAATGACTTCCGTGCTGGCGAATATGCTGATGCATGGCTGCTGTTTAACCAGCAGTAATCAGCTGTGGCACGCATTCTATCGATAGATTACGGAAAGAAACGTACAGGTATAGCAGTCACCGACCCGTTGCAGATTATTGCCAATGGGTTGGCGACTGTTTCTACTTCTGAGCTGCTGAGCTACCTGAAGGACTACCTCTCACGCGAACAGGTGGAGAGGATTATCATCGGCCGACCGCTACAAACGAACGGACAGCCGAGTGAGAACCTGCAGCGAGTGGAGCAGTTCGTGAACAGGTGGAAGAAGGAAATGCCCGACGTTCCCGTGGAGTATGTGGATGAGCGGTTCACCTCAGTACTTGCCCACCAGGCTATGATCGACGGCGGACTCCGAAAGAAGGCTCGGCAAGACAAGGCGTTGGTTGACAAGATCAGTGCCACCATCATCCTCGAAGACTACCTTCGCTCCAGAAACCAACGAAGTTAATTCTTTAATTCTTCAATTTTTCAATTCTTAAAGTGATATTACCTATTTATATATATGGTCAGCCAGTACTCCGGAAGGAGTCGGTGGATATTCCCAAGGATTATCCCCAGCTTGACGAACTGGTTGCGAACATGTTTGAAACGCTGACAGCCAGCGAGGGCGTGGGATTGGCAGCTCCGCAGATCGGTCTTAACATCCGCGTGGCTGTGATTGATCTGGATGTGCTCTCGGAAGACCTGCCCGAATACAAGGATTTCAGGAAGGTGTACATCAACCCGCATATCCTTGAGTTTGACGATAGTGAGACGGAAACCATGGAAGAGGGCTGTCTTTCGCTTCCTGGCATTCATGAGAGTGTGACCCGTGCCAAGCGCATCCGTGTGAAATACGAGGATGCTGAACGCAACGAGCACGAGGAGTGGGTGGACGGCTATCTGGCACGCGTCATGCAGCATGAGTTCGACCATCTGGATGCGCATATGTTCATCGACAGGATATCACCGCTGCGCCGTCAGCTCATCAAGAACAAGCTAAAAGCACTTACACTCGGTAAGTACCGCTGCTCTTATCGTACGAAGCCGGTGAGAAGATGATAATCAATTGAAAATTGAAAATTGATTATTAGGGTGTGAAAGACATGAGGAAGACTGGAAAGGACCGGAAAGGGTGTTGGGGTAGTGGAGGACTTCGCTACCTTTTGTCGTTTGTGGCTTTCTGTGTCGTCTTCGTGTTTCCTCTAACTACACATGCACAATACAATATCGATCGGGTGTTGAATGCTGGCAGGGGCGCTCTTTACTATGAAGACTATGTGCTCTCCATGCAGTATTTCAACCAGGTGATCAACGCTAAACCTTATCTTTATGAGCCGTGGTTCTATCGTGCCGTGGCCAAATACTACCTGGATGATTTCCAGGGAGCGGAGATGGACTGTAGCGAGGCCATCAACCTGAATCCGTATATTTCGGGCATCTACGACCTGCGTGGCGTTTGCCGCATCCGAATGAAGAAATACAAGGAGGCGGCAGCCGATTACGATATGGCCATCCTCCATGATCCTACCAGTCAGGCACTTTGGTTCAACCGTGCCCTCTGTCGTATTCAGGACAAGGATTATGACAAGGCGAACTTCGAGCTCGACTCGATGATGAACCGGTGGAAGACCAATGCGAAGGTGTATCAGCTGAAGGCGGAGGTGTGTATGCAGCAGAAAGATACGGTGAAGGCTTCCACGTTCCTGGATAAGTCGTTGGAGCTGGATCCCTACGACGGAGAGGCTTGGACGGTAAGGGCAATGATCAGTCTGAGCCGTAAGAAATGGAAAGATGCTGATGAGCAGCTGGGGAAAGCTATTCATCTCAAGCCGTCGGTGGTGGGGAACTACGTGAACCGTGCCCTGGCGCGCTACAATATCAATAACCTGCGGGGCGCCATGGCCGATTACGACAAGGCACTCGAACTGGATCCCAACAACTTCCTGGCACATTATAACCGCGGTCAGCTGCGTGTGCAGGTGGGCGACGACAACCGTGCCATCGACGATTTCGACTTCATCATCAGTAAGGAGCCGAACAATATCATGGCTATCTTCAACCGTGCCCTGCTGCTCGACAAGACAGGCGATCTGCAAGGGGCCATACGCGACTATACCAGGGTGATTGATGAGTTCCCGAACTTCTGGACGGGTCTGCAGTACCGTGCCAACTGTTACCGTCGTCTGGGTATGACAGCCAAGGCGGAGCTGGATGAATTCCGCATCCTCAAAGCGCAGATGGACAAGCATCTGGGCATTCAGCCGCGCTGGAGCAAGAGTAAGCAGAAGGAGGTGCGCAAGCAGAGCGACATCGACATGAACAAATACAACCAGCTGGTGGAGGCCGACGAGAACGAGGTGGAGCATGAATATGCCAGTGCCTATCGCGGCAAGGTGCAGAACCGTAAGGTGGACGAAGACCTGATGCCGATGTATGTGCTCTCGTACCGCCGACAGTCGGAAGGGGTGAAGTCGTTCAATGCCTTCGACAGCGACGTGGAGCACTTTAACACCACTGCTCATCCTTCGCAGCCCATCTATGTGCGTACGCACGACAAGGCGCTTACGCAGGAGGAGACACAGGCTTTCTTTACCTTGATTGACAACCTGTCAGAACGGATAGCAGGGATCAAGGACTTCACCAAGGACCGTGCGCTGCTCATTGAACGGGCCGTGGCCTATACGGTGGTGCAGAACTTCGATGAGGCCATCAACGACCTCTCGGCTTATATCCAGACCGACAGTACGTCGTCGGTTGCTTATTGGCAACGGGCTGTGTGCCAGGCGCTGATGAACGAGTTTACACAGTCGCAGGGCATGGAAGCCAACCTGAAGACCGCCCGTACCTTGTCGGATTTCGAAGAGGCCATCCGAAGGAATCCGCAGAATGCGTTCCTCTACTACGACCGTGGTAATGTCTATGCTGCCCGGCAGGACTATCAGCATGCGTTAGACGACTATTCCAGGGCCATTACCTTGGAGCCGAATCTGGCGGAGGCATACTATAACCGCGGACTGATCCTTATCCGTACCGGGAAGAGGAAAGAGGGTATAGACGACCTGAGTAAGGCGGGCGAACGCGGACTGTATGACGCGTATAGCGTGATTAAGCAGTATAGGGATAAGGAGTGAGACTTCACCGAAGGTACTCACGCTTAACAATAAAATAAATCCTTATTTATTTTGTATTGTCCTCGCTTAATCGTACCTTTGCAGGCAAATTCAATTTAAACAACGATAAAATGATTAACATTACATTTCCAGACGGCTCTGTTCGCTCGTATGAGCAGGGCGTGACAGGACTCGAAATTGCCGAGAGCATCTCTCCTGCCTTGGCACGTAGCGTCATCAGCTGCGGTGTGAATGGGGAGACAGTGGAGTTGAACCGTCCCATCATGGAGGATGCTACCTTTGCCCTCTACAAATGGGAGGATGAGGAAGGTAAGCACACCTTCTGGCACACCAGCGCACACTTGCTGGCTGAGGCTTTGAAGGAGCTCTATCCGGGCATCCAGTTCGGATTCGGTCCGGCCATCGAGAACGGCTTCTTCTATGATGTGCTGCTGCCCGATGGTGAGCAGATCAGGGAAGGCGACTTCGCTAAGATCGAGAACAAGATGAAGGAACTGGCTGGCAAGAAGGAGCCGGTGGTGCGCCGCGAGGTGGCTAAGGCTGATGCCTTGAAGGAGTTTGCTGCCGACGGTCAGACCTACAAGTGCGAACATATCGATCAGGACCTGGAAGACGGTACGATCACTACCTATACACAGGGTAACTTCACCGACCTCTGCCGCGGTCCGCACCTCGTGAACACAGGTGAGATCAAGGCAGTGAAGCTGACCAGCGTGGCTGGTGCTTTCTGGCGTGGTGATGCAACCCGTGAACAGATGCAGCGTCTGTATGGTATCTCCTTCCCCAAGAAGAAGATGCTCGACGAATACCTCGTGATGCTTGAGGAGGCCAAGAAACGCGACCACCGTAAGATCGGTAAGGAGATGGAGCTCTTCATGTTCTCCGAGAAGGTGGGTAAGGGTCTGCCTATCTGGCTGCCGAAGGGAACCGAGCTGCGCCTCCGTCTGCAGGATCATCTGCGTAAGGTGCAGAAACGTTTCGGCTATCAGGAGGTGATCACTCCGCACATCGGTAGTAAGAACCTCTATATCACTTCCGGACACTATGCTCACTATGGTAAGGACTCTTTCCGTCCTATCACCACTCCTGAGGAGGGCGAGGAGTATATGCTGAAGCCGATGAACTGTCCGCACCACTGCGAGATCTTCGCTTCCAAACCACGTTCATATCGTGACCTGCCCCTCCGACTGGCTGAGTTCGGTACGGTATATCGTTATGAGCAGAGCGGTGAGCTGCACGGACTGACACGTGTACGCTCGTTCACGCAGGATGATGCGCACCTGTTCTGTCGTCCCGACCAGGTGAAGCAGGAGTTCCTGAACGTGATGGATATCATCAATATCGTGCTTACCGCCTTCGGCTTTAACTTCGAGGCACAGATCTCGTTGCGCGATCCTAACGACCATGACAAGTATGTGGGTACCGATGAGGACTGGGCATTGGCCGAGAAGGCTATCGTGGAGGCCTGCGAGGAAAAGGGTTTGTCGGCTAAGGTGGAATATGGCGAGGCCGCTTTCTATGGTCCGAAGCTCGACTTCATGATCAAGGATGCTATCGGTCGTCGTTGGCAGCTGGGTACTATCCAGGTTGACTACAACCTGCCGAAGCGCTTTGAACTGGAATACACGGATGAGGACAACACCAAGAAGACTCCTGTGATGATCCACCGCGCACCGTTCGGCTCCATGGAGCGATTCACCGCCGTGCTCATCGAGCATACCAGCGGTCATTTCCCCTTGTGGCTCACGCCTGATCAGGTGGCTATCCTGCCGCTGTCAGAGAAGTATAACGACTATGCGAAGGAAGTGGCTAAGAAGTTCGATGCACAGGGCGTTCGCGCCACACTCGACCTGCGTAACGAGAAACTGGGACGTAAGATTCGCGACAACGAGTTGAAGCGCGTTCCCTACATGGTGATCGTGGGTGAGAAGGAACAGCAGGACGGTACCGTAGCCGTTCGTCCGCAAGGTGGCGGCGAGCAGAGCGTGAAGACCATCCAGGAATTCATCGATGAGGTGAACGCCAAGGTGGCTGAGATGACGAAGGACTTTTGATATTAAACTTTGTTAAAATTATATAATAGTAATCATAAAGTTCAAAGTTCAAAGCTCAAAGTTCAAAGAAAAATAGTACCTTTGCAGCCGATTTCGAAATAAGAAGAACTAAAAACAGTTAATGAGGAACGACAAGAAAGGACAGCAGTACCGTGTGAACGAGCAGATTCGGGTACGCGAAGTACGTATTGTGGGTGATGGTGATTCAATGGTTATGCCAACAAGACAGGCCTTGGACATGGCGCGTCAACAGGGTGTGGACCTTGTTGAGATTTCACCGAATGCCAATCCCCCTGTTTGTCGTCTCATCGACTATAGTAAGTTCCTCTATCAGCAGAAGAAGCGTGCCAAGGAAATGAAGGCCAAGCAGGTGAAGCAGGAGGTGAAGGAGATCCGTTTCGGACCCCAGACTGACGATCACGACTACAACTTCAAACTGAAGCATGCAAAGGAGTTCCTGGAGGATGGAAACAAGGTAAGGGCTTATGTGTTCTTCCGTGGACGAAGCATCCTTTTCAAGGAGCAGGGCGAGGTGCTGCTGCTGCGTTTTGCCAACGACTTGGAAGAGTATGGCAAGGTAGAGCAGATGCCGAGTCTGGAAGGTAAGAAGATGTTCCTCTATCTGTCGCCGAAGAAGGCGGGCGTGGCTAAGAAGAGTCAGCAGAAGATGGACCGCGAGAAGCGTGAAGCTGAGGCCAAAGAGGCTGCCTTGCAGCAGAAACAGACTGAACAGGAGGAGGTTGCAACCAACGGAGGCTTGTTCGCTAACGTGAAAGGTGGCGAGGACATCCTGAAGAAGCTGAAGGAGAATAAGGATTAAAGCTTGTGCGTAACGTCTGGTATATACGTTGCCACGGCACAATGATAGTAATAACCATTTAAAGTATTCAAAAAATGCCAAAAGTAAAGACAAATTCCGGTGCCAAGAAGAGATTCCGTTTCACCGGTACAGGCAAGATCAAGCGCCATCACGCTTATCACAGCCACATTCTGACAAAGAAGACCAAGAAGCAGAAGAGAAATCTGGTTCATCAGGCGATTGTAGACAACAGTAACATGAAGCAGGTGCGCGATTTGCTGTGCCTTCGTTAATCATTAATTAGGAAAGGAAAAGAATTATGCCAAGATCAGTAAATCATGTTGCTTCAAGAGCAAAGAGAAAGAGAATTCTTAAGCTTACCCGTGGTTACTTCGGAGCTCGTAAGAATGTGTGGACCGTTGCCAAGAATACTTGGGAGAAGGGTCTTACCTATGCATATCGTGATCGTAAGAACAAGAAGCGTAACTTCCGTTCATTGTGGATCCAGCGTATCAATGCTGCTGCCCGCATGGAAGGCTTGAACTATTCACAGCTGATGTGTGCACTGCACAAGGCCGGTATCGAGATCAACCGTAAGGTGCTCGCCGACCTCGCCATGAACAACCCTGAGGCTTTCAAGGCCATCGTTGACAAGGTGAAGTAAGATTCAACAACCAAAAAGATTCATAGGATTGTCTCACACTCGTGGTGAGACAATCTTTTTTTTGTGGTTATTCCAAATCAACAACGGTGATTCCTGCGCCTCCGAACTGCACATGCTCGTCGGCGAAGTGGGTGACATTGGGAATGGCGGCCAGGTATTCACGGATGAGCTGGCGCAGAATACCTGTTCCTGTGCCATGGAGAATGCGTACCCTGCTGACTCCCACCAGAATGGCGTCGTCGATGAAATAGGTGACGGCATTGATGGCCTCGTCGCCACGCATGCCCCGCACATCCAGGTCTTGCTTGAACTGACTCCTGCGTTTATCGATGGTTTCCCGGGTAGATGTGGAGTAGGAGGGGGAGAAGGTCTGCAGACTACCGACACCCGAGCCGCCGCTGTCCTGCTTCTTCTCGTTCACAGTAGCGGGTTCCAACCGTTCCAGTCGCATCTTCGTTCGCATATCACCGAAGATCACGGTGGCCATCTTCCCGTCGGTGGCTTCGATCTTGCCAACGGTGGTAAGACCTTTGATTCTAACTGTAGAGCCAACGGTGAGCACGGGCTTGGCGGCAGACGGTGAGGGGGCTGCTGTCTTGTTCGCATCTGCCTTCGCGGCGGCAGCTGCTTTCTCTTTTCTTCTCTTCTCCTTCCGTTCCTTCCTTTCCTGTATCTGCTTGATCTTACGGGCAATCATCTCGTCGTTCGCCGTGCTGTCCACCTCCTCTATCTCCTGTTTGAAGGTGTTCAGCTCCTCACGGATGCGCTTGGCCTCAGCCTTCTCAGCCTGTGATTCACGGATCTCGCGGATGGTGTTCTCGATTCTGCGGTTACTCTCCCGCAACAGTTCTGCCGCCTGTTCCTTGGCCCGCTGCAGGATTTCCTTGCGTTGTTCCATCACTTCTTTCACCTCTGCCTCATAGCGGGCGATGGTCTGCTGCATGTTCTTCTCATGCTGATGGATATTCTGTCGTTTGCTCTCCCAGTACCGCTTGTCGCGAACAATATCCTGCAGGTACTTGTCGCTTTGGATATAGTCGTTGCCCACGATGTCGGAGGCATCTTGGATCACCTCTTCGGGCAGACCGATCTTACGGGCAATCTCAATGGCAAACGAGCTGCCGGGCTGACCAATCTGCAGCTGGAACAGGGCCTGCATCTGATGACGGTCGTAGAGCATGGCGCCGTTGACAACGCCCGGATGACTGTCGGCGAAGTGCTTCAGGTTCTGGTAGTGGGTAGTAATCACACCCCATGCTTGTTTCTTACAGAACTGGTTGAGCACGCTCTCGGCAATGGCTCCACCGATTTGTGGTTCCGTACCTGTTCCGAACTCGTCGATGAGGATAAGCGTCTTGTCATTGGCGGCCTTCATCATGTTCTTCATGTTGAGCAGATGACTGGAGTAGGTACTCAGGTCGTTCTCGATGCTCTGCTCATCACCGATATCTATCAGGATATGATTGAACACACCGGTCTTACTGTTCTCCCGCATGGGTACCGAAAGACCGCATTGCAGCATGTATTGCAGGAGTCCGGTGGTTTTCAAACAAACCGACTTACCTCCGGCATTCGGTCCGGAGATAATGAGAATTCTCTTTTCAGGGGTGAGCAGGATGTCCAACGGAACCACCTTCTTTCCCTGTTTCTCCAAGGAGATCTGCAGCAGCGGATGAACAGCCTGAACCCAGTCGATGTGGGGCTTGGAACCCACTGTAGGCTCTATGGCTTTGAAATGCTGGGCCATAACGGTCTTGGCGCGGATGAAATCAATCTTAGCCAGGAACTGATAAGAAAGGAGGATGTCCTGCACATGCGGTCGTACCTGTTGGGCAAACTCCGTGAGGATGCGGATAATCTCCCTTCGTTCCTCACCCTCCAGCTCACGGATTCTGTTGTTCGCCTCCACCACCTCTGTGGGTTCAATGAAGACCGTCTTACCCGAAGCCGACTCGTCATGGACGATACCTTTGATCTTCCTTTTCATGCCGGGTAATACAGGAATCACCAACCTACCGTCACGCATGGCCGGGGTAACATCCTTTTCCACCAGTCCTTCGCTCTGCGCTGCCCGCAGTATATTATATAAGGTGCGTGATATGCTGCCTTCCGTCTTACTCAGTTCCTGTCGGATTTTAGCCAGTTCCGTTGAGGCGGAGTCTTTGATCTTACCGAACTTGTCGAGAATCTGGTCGATACGCTGGATCAGCTGCGGGAACGTCATCACCTCTTCCGTCAACCGCTGCAGGGCAGGGTAGAGGAATTTCTCGTCGGTGCTCCTGTTCAGGAAATGGACAATGGCGTGAATGGTTTCCAACGAACGTTTCAGGTCGAACAACTCGTTCTCCTCGAGGTGCGTACCATCCAGGCGCAGACGACTTACCGCTTCCCTTACATCAAAGAAATACTGTAGGGGGAAGTCGTCGCTCTCCTCCAGGATTCGCCTGAACTCCCTGATGTGTGTCAGTTGTTCGTTGATTTCCTTTGCCTGGGTGGAGAACTTGAGCGCATCCACCTCGTCCTTGCCCAAGGTACTCATACAGTATCCTTTGAGCAAGGTCCTGATTTCGTCAAAGCCGATTTTCTGTTCGAAAGTGGCAGGATAGACCATTGTTGTTAGAGCAGTTCGGGTAAATGACTATTTGCCTTGCGCAGTTTCCTCACTGCCTTGTCGCGGATCTGACGAACCCTTTCGCGCTTGATGCCCATTGTTGTGGCAATCTCGGCCATGGTGAGATGGTCGCACTCGATACCGAAGAAATGCTTGATCACGGTCTGCTCCCGCTCATCGAGCACATCAATCACCTTCTTCAGCTCAAGAATCAGCGCCTCCTGCTCCGTATGCTGGTCGGCCCTGGGTGCGTCTTTGTCCTCCAGGACGTTCAGCAGACTGAAGTTGTTCTGACTGCCTAAGGGTATCGGTTCATCCACGGAAATGGGCTGACTGCTTCCTTCCTGCTTGTCGATGGCCTCTTCAATGCTTTTCCTGATGAAGGGGGCGGCGAAGGTCACGAAGCGCTTGCCTCTGGCAGAATCGAACTTCTCGGCAGCCCTCATCATACCGATATTCCCTTCGCTGATCAGGTCTTCCAACGCAACCCCTCTTCCGGTATATTGCTTGGCAACCTTGACCACATAACGCAGGTTGGCACTCGTCAGCTCGTCCAGGGCTTCTTTGTTGCCTTTCTGGATCTGCTCTGCTAATATCTTCTCCTGCTCATCGGTGAGCAACTCTCCTTCACTGATCTCGCTCATGTAGGCATTCAGTGATTTGATATCCGTATTATCCATATCCTTTAGTTGATCGATTTTTCAAAATGCTGATAGTCCTTCCTGTCGCGCCAAGCTCCTCCCCATGTGAACCCGTGCTGGATGAACAGACGGTAGCAGAGGTCGCCTCTGACAATCTTGTAGGGGAAATTACCCTTGCGGTTGACATACCGTCGGCCGGTTGCGGGCTGTACCACAACGGTACCGTTGGCACGTTTCTTATAATAAGGATTATATAAGGTGTTAATATCTACCGCCGTGCCTCGGGCATGGTGGGATAGTTTCTTACTGCCTGCGATGGTGCGGTAGTTGAAACAGCTGGTGTTGTTGGCCCGCATGGAGGTCTCATCATCGGCATTGTAGTCGTCTATCAGTACCATCCGCTCAATGGGGTAGGATGCCTCATAGAGTTGACGGAAGATCTCCACCAGGTCGTTGGCAATGGCAACATTGCACACCATCTCGCCCAACAGGATCTGTCCTTTGTTGTTCTTATGTAACAGGCGCACGTAGCGCAGCTGACTCCGGGGAATGGTACAATTCTTCTTATACGATTTCCCCTGCATGCGTTCAAACACCTCATCACTAATTTCTTCGGTGACGAAACAGTTGTCGATACCGTATGCCTCAACCTCGTTCAATGATACAATACTTCCTGCCTTCCATTCCTGCATGCTTGTTGGCTGTTCACCGGCCAATGTTACAACCGACAAACAGAGAAGTAGCGTGATTATCATGGGTCTCCATCTCATTCTGCAAAGGTACGAATAAGCGAGCACAAAAGCAAATAAAACGTGTTTAAATTTGCTTTGTCGAGCGAAAGTGCTTTCGGCGCAGCCAAAGTTACAAATAAGTGAGAGAAAAAACAAAAGTTTTTGATAAAGTTTCATATTATAATGTTTATGATACATCTCGAAAACTCCGAATACCCGATTTTTGTTACCTTTGCATGCGTAAAAAAATAATCTAACGTTTCATTGTGCCTATTGGCACGCTTATTACCAATTTTATAATTATGAGAATCAAACTATTTGTCATGATGGCCGGATGTATGGCATGTCTCTGTGGAAATGCACAGAAGCAGGCACCTGGCTTGGACGTGTATTTTGCACAGCCCTCCGGACAGACGATGTCGCCTGATGGTGAGGGATTCGTACACCGTTGGCTCTTGTTGGAGCCTATTTCCAAACCCAACCGTAGTAACACGGTGTTCACGGATACCTATCTGAAGGCAGCGTTCGACACGGTGTATTTCAAAGGACAGTTCACCGATGTGCCCAAGGATGGACAGAAGGTGAAGGTGGGTGAAGAGACCCTGCAGTGGCATGCACTCGACAGCAAACTGTATAACGTGAAGCTGTTCCGTTTCGCCACTGGTCTGGAGAAGCAGATGTACGGTGTGCTGTTCTGGGCAGTAACAGTGATCAATTGTTCAGAGGAGATCAAGAACGTACGCCTGGCCGTAGGTTCTAACTCCGCTTCCATGTGGTGGCTGAATGGCGAGAAGACACTTCTGCTTTCTGGCGACCGCCGTATGGTGCGCGACGATGCCGTTTCTCAGCGTGTTACCCTGAAGAAGGGAAAGAACATCCTGCGTGGTGCTGTCATCAATGGCCCCGGCATGAGCGATTTCTGTGTGCGTTTCATTGACGAGAAGGGACAACCAGTCAAGAATTATTCTGTAAGTTTTAAATAAGATAAGGTGATGAAAAAGAATTTCAGATATACATTGGCTGGCGCTGCCTTGACGGCAGCAGTGATGCTGGCCCAGTCGGCACAGGCACAGATCGGTCGTCCTTATATCCACGACCCTTCGACAATCGCAGAGTGTGACGGAAAATACTATACATTTGGAACAGGTGGTGGCGGTCTGATCTCTGAGGACGGCTGGACATGGAACTCTGGCGCAGAGCGTCCCGGTGGCGGTGCAGCACCCGACGTGCTCAAGATTGGTGATCGCTATCTGGTCATCTACGGTGCCACAGGTGGTGGTCTGGGTGGCGGCCATAACGGTCGTATCCTTACCATGTGGAACAAGACACTCGATCCGAAGTCTCCTGATTTCAAGTATTCTGAGGCCATCCAGGTAGCAGCTTCCGACGGTTTGGAGGATGCTGACGCCATCGACCCAGGTCTGCTGCTCGATCCTACAACAGGTCGTCTGTGGGCTTGCTATGGAACATATTTCGGCTTTATCCGCATCATCGAGATCGATCCTAACACAGGTAAGCGTGTGGAAGGTAACATAGAGAAGGATATTGCTATCGACTGTGAGGCAACCGACCTTATCTACCGTGATGGTTGGTACTATCTCTTGGGTACTCACGGCACTTGCTGCGACGGTGTGAACTCTACCTATAATATTGTGGTGGGTCGCTCAAAGAATGTAACTGGTCCGTTCATCGACAATGTGGGTCGTGACATGCTGCAGGGTGGCGGTAAGATGGTGATTGCCGCTGGCGACCGTGTGGTTGGTCCTGGTCACTTCGGACGTACCGTTATTGATGAAGGTGTTGAGATCATGTCTTGCCACTATGAGGCTGACCTCGATCAGGGTGGCCGTAGCGTATTGGGCATCCGTCCGCTGTTGTGGAAGAACGGCTGGCCTGTAGCTGGCGACCGCTTCAAGGAGGGTACCTATGAGATCGAGTCAGAGCGTCGTGGTTATGCACTGGAGCTGGCTGTTGACTTCGTTCGCATGCAGACTGCACGTCGCGGATTCTGGGGTCGTCAGGATCCTAACGAGAAGATCGAGCCCGTTGCTAACCAGCCGCTGAGCGCAGTAATCGGTACATGGCCTGCTGGAAACATCGACATCCGTATCGGCGACTATATGTTCCGTCCGCATCAGAGATGGACTATCACCGCTGCTCCCGATGCTGGTGGCTACCTTGGCGGTCCGTACTACAAGATCGAGATCGAGGGTACACATCGTGCACTGGCTGCTACTGCCAATTGCGAGGTGACATCTGTTCCTGAGTTCACAGGTGCTCCTGAGCAGCTCTGGCGCATTGAGCAGCTCATCGACGGTACCTTCCGTATCATGCCGAAGCAGATTCCTGGTCAGGAGGGTGTGAACACCAAGATGGTGTTGTATTCCGCTGCTGACAGTACGCCTACACTGGCTGAATACGACTTCAACAGTGACAACTCTAAGTGGAACTTCCGTAACCACTAATCCTTAAATAATCAGAGGGACCGGTTTTCGATTGAATTTTGGTCATTCAATCAAAAACCGGTCCCTCTTTTTTCTTTATTTCTAAAACCTATGGTTTTGCTGAATATCAGCGTCTTAACTGTTCCAGATAATCAAGGTGAGTGAGGTCGCATTCTTCGGCTACACGTTGCCAGACAATGCGATTCGTATCCGACAACTGACGGTCCATCGAATAGAGACCGAGGAAGGTGAAGGTAGAGTCGCGCAGGCCTTTCATAAAGGTTACTCGCAGCTCTTTGCGGTAACGCAGGTAGGTGTAGTGGTCGATGTTCCGCAGACGAACGGTCTCTGGGTCAGCACCTTCAACATGCCAGTATTCCGTGATGGTTGGCATCAGACTGTCAGGGTTCCCGTCATTGTGCCAATGGGCATTGTGGAACTCAGGACCCCAGATACAAATCTCAGGATGTCCGGGAAGAGGTTGTGCCCAAGGACGGTCATCTGGGGTGATACCAAACAGCTGCAGGTAATCATCATAGGTAGAGAAAGTCTGTCCTAAATGGATCACGTATTTGTCGGCAGTGGCAGTCTTGAGTGAGTCGGTCATGGATGTGAGTTGGTTCGACATCCGGCAGTTCCGAAGGAACAGCAAACCGATGATGCAGACCAGGGCAACAAGTAAGGCAATCAGGAAAACACGTGAAAGGCCACTCTTGCGGTCGGTGCGGATATGGGGCTCAGGGGATGCCGGGGGCTCAGGGGAGCAGGAGGGAGTATCGGTTTCCTCTGGGGTAAACGCATCCCAATCCTTGTATCCCACATACTGAGCCAGCACATCGAGTGTAGTCTTTCGTGGTGTTACAGGCTCAGTAAGATATCCCCACATTCGTTTGAATGTAGTGGCACTGATATAGTTTTTCGTACAGTCACTAACCGCCAGCGAGAGGTTCTCGAAATCCTTTGGCGTCTTGATTTCCTGTCCAAACGTTTCCTCCACCTTTCGGCGCAGTTGGGTAATCAACATCTCCTGAGTCTCTGTGTCCATGCTCTACTTTTTTGATTAAACGATACAAAGATATGAAAAAACGAAAGCAATGCAAAATAAAACGACATTTTTCTTTTCATTGCCAAGTGTATTGATAGAAAGAAAAGGTGTACTCCAACTGTGGTAAGATGATGATTTTGATGCGTTTTAAATCGAGTATAGGCGCACAATCGTTTGGGTATAGGCGCACGATCGTTTGCGTATAGGCAATCGATGGAAAAAAGGCAGTTTTCTCCCTTAATCCTTATGGTTTCGCCCCGTAAGTCCTATGAAAAGACCCTCCAATAACATATGTCTTATACAGAAAGAGTTAACAGCAAAAGGTCACATGGTCACAGCTGTGACCATGTGACCGCTGGGGTTAGCAATAGATAAAAATAATAGTAATGTATTGATTATTAGTCACTTATAATTAGTTTGCAGTTTATATAAGAGCAAATTGGTCACATGGTCACAGCTGTGACCGTGACCGTTTTATTCATGTCAGTTGGTGGTTGATGGTCCAGAATTCTTTAGGCAGTATGATCCTCGTATTGTATCTTCGCTATTTAGCCACCGCCTTAAATGATGTTAAAGAAAACGAAAAGCGCTTTGTTGATGTTTGTGAAATAAAAGAAAATGTGTACATTTGCGCCGAAAGTCGGTATGAAAATGTGTGTGGCGGAAACAAAAGTCAGTATGAAAATGTGTTTGATACGCACAAAAGTCGGTATAAAAATGTGTTTGATACGCACAAAAGTCGGTATAAAAATGTGTATATATGTATAAACGAAAGATTGAAAACGTACTCCAATTGTGGTTAGATGATGCCTCCCACAAACCTCTTGTTGTGAAAGGAGTCCGCCAATGCGGCAAGACCAGTAGCGTGGTGGACTTTGCGCAAAAGCATTTCAAACATGTGGTATATCTAGATTTCCGTGAGCATCCAGACTACAAGAAATTCTTCACTCCGAATCTGGAAGTGGACTCAATCATCATGCGCATTACAGCAGCTATGCCCAAAGCAGAGATTGAGCCAGGTAAGACTTGTTTTGTCTTTGACGAGATTCAGGATTGTCCGAAAGCACGTAGCTCGTTGAAATATTTTCATCAGGACGGTCGTTATGAAGTGATGTGTACAGGATCACTGTTGGGCGTCAATGGCTATAAATCCCCCGAGGAACAGAAGGAAGAGGAAGAAGCCTCTATACCGGTTGGTTTCGAGGATATTGTGAATATGTATCCAATGGACTTTGAGGAGTGGCTTTGGGCCAATGGCATCAAGGACATGCACTTTGAATACCTTAGAAAATGTCTCAGCAACGAAACTCCTGTTGAAGAGGCACTGCACAACCGTTTCCGCGAACTACTGCATCAGTATATTGTGGTGGGCGGTATGCCTGAGGTCGTAACCACCTTCATGGAAACGAAGCAGATAGGCAAGGTGCTTGCTGTGCAAAGACGCATTGTTGATGAGTATAAGTCGGACATGGTGAAGTATGCCCCTACTGCTGATAAATCACGCATCAGAGAATGTTTCGAGTCGATACCTGCACAATTGGCTCGTGAGTATAAGAAGTTCAGTTATACCGTAGTCCGTCCTGGAAGCCGTGGACGCGACTATGCGGGTAGTCTTCAATGGATAGAGGATGCCGGTATCATTCGCAGATGCTATAATACTGAGATTACAGAACTACCGCTTGACGGACACAGAATCAAGAATGAGTTCAAGGTTTATATGGCCGACATTGGCTTGCTCATCTCTATGTTGGAAGATGGAACACAGTCGAGCATATTGGAAGGTGACTTGCTCAGTTACAATGGAGCCATCATAGAAAATCTGGTGGCTGATATCCTTGGTAAAATGGGACGTAAGTTGTATTATTATCATAAAGATGGTGGGGTGGAACTTGATTTCCTCATGCGATATAAGGGGAAATGTACCCCCGTGGAGTGTAAGGCCACAACTGGCAACGCTAAGTCTATGCGTACCGTTATGAATCATCCGGAGAAATATCATGTTACGAGTGCCATAAAACTCGGTGATTACAATACCGGAAGGAAAGACTGTTTGTTAACAATGCCGATGTACATGGCATTCCTGCTGACTGATGTTTAAGAAAATGACAATTTTGATAAGTATGCATTCGAAGAAAATGCCCTGTGCCAATCATGAAGAAAGGCACAGGGCAAACTTTAGTTAACCTAGTCTTTGTTTGTCTTATTTCACCAGCACCTTGCGGTTTTTACCGCTCTGGTCTCTGATGATGTACACGTTGCCGGGCTGTACCTTGCTCATTCGCTGACCGCCTAAATTGTAAATCGTAACGTCCGCCTGCTGTGGATGCTCAATGTAATCTATGCCGGTAGCCCCACTGTTTATCTCAATGTCATAGATTTTCAGCATGTTTTCGCCAGATAGCTTGCCTATGCCCTTGGCATTGGAAGCGTTCATTCCTCCATAGATGTATATATAGGTGTTTTCCGTTACATCGAAATTGAACGACGACTCATGTTTACCGTCTGTCTGGATAGAAATAGGTTGATTATGTCCGATTTTCACTTTCATCACCATGTCACCGCTTGTCTCGGCAACGATCTTCACGGCTCCCTTTCCAGGTGACACCATGAAGACAATGCCGTTGAATTCCTCCTTGAATTCCTGTGAGAAGATATCCTCGTCTACCAGGCTTTCCATGGTATTGTCGTCAGTCGGTTCAGTCAATACGATACAGTTCTCGTCACCGTCGTATCCTCCACCTTTTTCGTCGATGCAAAAATAAACGCCATTCACTACGTTTCCGTTTAGATAGGTATCATTGGTAATTTGCTTTACGATAGATGACATTTGCTCTTTCTGGACAGGATTGAGCACCATCTCAACGATATTTTTGAAAGATCTCCACCCGCTTTTACTCTTATATTTTTCCGTGCAGCCAACGGGTACATAGAGAATGGCAGACGAGGGAACATTAGAGAAAACACTGCTTTGCAAGTCTGAAGGCTCCTTGATGTATGAAACAACCTGTGTCAGTGAGCTACAATCAAAGAAAGCCTCGTGGTCGATTTTTGTCACGCTGTTGCCGATGGTGACAGATGTCAGGCTCCTGCAACCCTCGAAAGCACGACGGCCGATGTATGTCACGCTGTTGGGAATGATGATGGATGTAAGTGCTATGCAAGTAGCAAAAGCATAATTGCTGATTTCTGTCACGCTGTTGGGTATGGTGACGGATGTCAGGCCTCTGCAATTCCGGAAAGCATCGCTGAAGGATGTCACGCTGTTGGGGATGGTGACGGATGTGAGTCCGTCGCACCCATTGAAAGCAGAGAAGCCGATGGATGTCACGCTGTTGGGTATGGTAATGGCTGTGAGTCCGCTGCAACCCTCGAAAGCACATTCACCAATGGATGTCACGCTGTTGGGTATGGTGACTGATGTGAGCCCGCTGCAAAAAGCGAAAGCCCAATCGCCGATGGAAGTCACATCATCGGGAATCACTGTCGAGATGCACCCTTGGATGAGTTTCCCTGTTGCGGTCTCGATAATTGCATTACAATTATTCCTTGAATCATAAAATCTGTTATCGCTTTCAACTTCAATGGATGTCAGTCCGGTGCAAGCTACGAAAGCCCAATCGCCGATGGAAGTCACGCTGTTGGGGATGGTGACAGATGTCAGTCCGTAGCAAGCATCGAAAGCCCGCCAGCCGATTGATGTCACGCTGTTGGGGATGGTAACGGAGGTTAGGTTGGTGCACCCTGAGAAAGCTTCATCGCCGATTGATGTCACGCTGTTGGGAATGGTGACAGATGTGAGTCCCTTGCAACTTTGGAAAGCGTCTTCGCCGATGGATGTCACGCCATCTTTTATGATTATATTTTTTATAGATGCTCTAAAATCAGACCATGGACTGATATCATAGTAATAGCTGGCCATTTGACCAGTACCAGAAATAGTTAAGGTCTTGGTCGCTTCATCATAGGTCCATGTGAGGTTCCTACCATTGGCACCACAATAGCCACTGTTATCTGCGCTTGCCATCATTGGCAGGAGCGTCAGAAGAAGTAATAATAAGAATTTTTTCATTATTGTAAAGTTTGAATTGTACACGATCTTGTTACATTGTGCCATCGATTAAGGTAGCTGAAACCACAAATGTTGGCAGAATGGATAGGATAACTGCCAGTAGAGCTAATAGAATTCTTTATGGCTGTATTTTATTTTTAGTTGATTGATTGCTCTTTTGTATATACATACAAATGACGTTCTTTTTCAAACAGTATGGAGGGATTTGATTAGAAGGACAATTGGTGAAAGGAAGCTTGGCGAATACACACTTGCAAATGCAAAGAATGTCTTCGATATAAATGGGTTCAAGGTTACCAAAGAAATTCGAGAATACCGAAGGTGACTCGATTCGTTTTGGTGTTCTACCAAGCAGTTTTTTCGCACTTTTATAAGGCGCTCTGTTCAGATAAACTAATGTTGGTCGAAGCCGTGGGGAGAAAAGGTGCCCCAGCCTAATAGATATGTCATATACCGTCAACTGCCCTACACCATTAATATTACCTACAATTCTGTTAACATCATTGAAGAGATCTTCGAAACTGTTGTAGTTTTTTGATAAGATGTTGGCATTCTGCAGAGCATTGGCCGCTATTGACTGCGTAGTCTTCCTCATCCTTTGCTGATGTGCACCCTTAACGATTCTGTTCCAGAAATCATTATAGCTTATAGCCCCTTGCTTTGCAAGACTATAAACCTTCTGAACACAGTTCAATTCTCCATCTACACCCTTTCCATTGGATTGGATGTGTTGTTTGTAACAGGCCACTACACTCGACAGTGTAGCTGTCGCTGCTTTACTCGTAGTAATAGTTGTTTTTACCATATTGTTCTTTTTTATGTTTTTAGTTTTATTGATTCTTCTATAAACTTAAATTATGAGGACAAAAATACAAAAAAACATTCAATCCCAACGAGTCCATTTCTTCCATTTGGGCAGTCCATTTTGTCCATTTTGCTTTTTGGAGGTAAAACAAAGCGCATTTTTGCACAAATCAAGCAAAATGTGCAAAATAATCGGGACTTTTTCTCAAACTGAATAGTATTACACCTCTGTCAATAGAAAGCCCAACGCGATCAATCCTATTGAAGTATTTAATACAAGAATCCCAACATCCAGAGAGGGAGTTTAGCAACATCGGGGATATCCCAATCGTCGGCAAAGACGTAGGAGTCTCTCACGCCAGCAATCTGCGAGAAATCCTTGCTACGACCGCCTATCTCGAAGGTGAATTTTCCGTCTACCTTAAAGTCGCCTTGCGCTTTGCCGTATTCTACGTTATGAGATTCAGAGAGGCAGCCTATGGCAAAAGTTTCACGCAGGGTGCCGATTTCTACCCTGGTAGGAGCAAGAGCATAAAGAATATTAGTACAGCCTATTTTCGCAATGAATTTCGGTGCAAATATAACAAAAATGTTGCACACAAACAACACTTTTTGAAAATAATGCAGTATATAGCCAACATTTTTGTGGTCTTCTGCTGATAACGGTCGTTGAGCTTCCCCGTTATCTTACTCGACATTCCCACGTTGGGAACAAATAACTCGTTTGTGAATCTCGCGTGTATGTTGTGTGTATGTTAAAGCCCTTATAGTGTATGTTGGTGTACCCTTAGTGTATGTTGAATTTAATTAAATAACCTTTATTTATCGTGCTTTTCGGCATTTTGCGTGTATGTTCTCGCGTTTTCACTCTTACCCCCCTGCGCCAATCATGGAGAAAGGCGCAGGTGATCAAAGGTAAGGATACCTGCAATGCAGGTGTGAGACAACAATAAAACGAACACGGATTGCACAGATCATACGGATATTAACCTCATAAAAAGTAGAAATAGTATTCGTGGATTAATTATGGTAATTATTCACATTCGTTTCTAAGAACATCATGTGGTTGAAGTATGGAATGCAGCTTCTCAATACAATAACCCGACAAGCCATAGTGGGAGCTTTTTACCGACAGGGAATTCCATAGAGTCGGCAAGGATGTATGAGTGGGGGACGTCTGCTATCTGGTCGAAGGTCTTGTCCTTTCCTCCAACCTCGATGGTAATGCTGCCATCTATCACGAAGTCTCCTTGCGTCTTGCCGTATTCCACGGTATGGCCTACTGAGAGTTGGTTAACAACGAAACATTCCCTCAGGGTGCCAATGTTCTGCTCTGTCCCAAGGGCGCAGAGAATGTTGGGGTTATGGACGTAAATCTTGTCGGGCTTCTGCATTTTGGTTACCGATTTATTGTCGGCATAGAGCAGATGTAGTAGTTCTGCCTTTTTCATGCTGGAGAGGTAACTCAAGACAGTGGTCTTGTTGATTTCTAAATAGGAGGAGAGCTTGGCTATGTTCACGTTGTAGGGCAGGTTGTTAGCCAGGAACAGCATCATAGCCTTGAGCTTGCGGGTGTAGGATGCCTCCACGCCGCAGAACTGTGTCATCTCCTGATCTATGATAAAGCTTACTACATTCTCGATGCGGCTGTAATATTCCTGCTCATCGCCGTCATAAAAGGGATAATAGCCCACACGGAGATACTCTTCAAATAGTGCCTGAGGATGACAAAGGGCGCAAACTGTTTCACATACGGCATCAGCATCTGTCAGAATCTTTTCTAAGGGATATACAGGCAATTCTATTTTTTTGTAGAAATGTAGATATTCGCGGAATGACAAACCGGCCATGTCGTAACTGAGAACCCTGCGGGACAGGTCGGCATCGGCATTCAGAATCTGAATGAGCGATGACCCCGTAAAGGTGATCTTCAAATCAGGCCATAAATCGATTATTTCTTTCACTTCTTTGCTCCATGTGGGATATTTGTGTACCTCATCAAGGAATAAGTGTTTCCCACCCATGAGATGGAACCGCTCAGCGGTTTCAAGAAGGGTGTGGTTGGTGAAATACATACTGTCCATCACGCAGTAAAGTGCCTCACCGGCATTGACTCCATACTTCTTCTTGATATACTGTCGAATAAGCGTTGTCTTGCCGACTCCTCGTGAACCACGGATTGAAACAAGTTGTTTCTCCCAGTTGACATTCTTCATCATCTCACGGATAATTGCCGTGTTTGTCTGCGAAATCAATATGCGATGTTTCTTGAAAAGAGACTCCATTACTTAACTTATTATGTTTGTCGCTGCAAATATAAGAAAACTTAACGTAATAACCAAATTTTATATTATAAAGCTTACTTGACTAAACGATTTTTGTTATTTATCGGTTGTTGTACTAAGTAATTGTGGGCTATCTTGTGGATAAATTATGGTTATTATTCACATTCGTTTCTAAGACTGACTTAATACATGGTTCGCATCGCGTTGAGTACGGCCAGTACGGTGACACCCACATCGGCAAAGACGGCCATCCACATGGTGCTGAGACCGAAGGTGGCGAGGATGAGTACGGCGATTTTTACGCCGATGGCGAACCACACGTTCTGTTGGGCAATGGAAAGGGTGCGACGGGCGATGCGGATGGCCTGGGCAATCTTCGAGGGCTGATCGTCCATGAGGACTATGTCGGCTGCTTCAATAGCAGCGTCACTACCCAATCCGCCCATGGCAACACCGATGTCAGCACGAGCTAGTACGGGAGCATCATTGATGCCGTCGCCCACGAAAGCTACCTTTGTGGACTGAGAGGTGAGCTCCTTTTCAACAAAGCTTACTTTATCGGCAGGCAACAGTTCGGCATGGTATTCAGTGATACCCAACGCCTTAGCCACATGGTCGGCCACCTCTTGACGGTCGCCCGTAAGCATCACGGTTCTTTCCACTCCCAACTCCTTCAGCTGTCGGATGGCTTCAGCACTGTCGTCCTTGATCATGTCGTTGATGACGATATGACCGGCATATTCCCCATTGATGGCCACATGGATGATGGTTCCAGGATGATGACAGTCGTGCCAGTCAACACCCAAGCTGTCCATCATCTTCGTGTTTCCCACACTAACGATGTCGTTACCTATGCGAGCCTGAATGCCATGTCCGGCGAACTCCTTGATATCACTCACCTCGCAATCGTCATGAGCTGCTTCAGGGAAAGCATCCCGCAGGGCGGCAGCAATGGGGTGAGTAGAGTGATTCTCCACGTGAGCAGCCAAGTGCAGGAGATGAGAGATGAGAGATGAGAGATGAGAGTCAGCTTCAGTGTTACTACATGACGACTCTCCATGATTCGGATGTACGGTTTCCACGGCGAACTGTCCGTGGGTGAGGGTACCGGTCTTATCAAAGACCACGGTCTTCACCTTGGCCAGGATATCCATGTAGTTGGCTCCCTTGATGAGGATACCCTTGCGAGAGGCACCGCCGATACCACCGAAGAAGGTGAGGGGAACACTGATAACCAGCGCGCAGGGACAAGATACCACCAGGAACATCAAGGCACGGTAGAGCCAAGTGGAGAATGCTTCGCTAAATGAGAGATGAGAGATGAGAGATGAGAAAGCCGGGGGCAGGATGGCCAGGGCGAGGGCGGCAAAGACCACGATAGGCGTGTAGATGCGGGCAAAGCGCGTGATGAAGGTCTCGCTCTTCGACTTATGCTCGCTGGCATTCTCCACCAGATTGATGATTTTTGATACCGTACTTTCACCAAAGCTCTTGGTGGTGCGCACCTTGATAACTCCCGACAGGTTGATGCAGCCAGAGATCACCTCGTCGCCAACCGTAATGTCGCGCGGCAAGCTCTCACCAGTAAGCGCCACCGTGTTAAGGGCTGAACTACCCTCCAGAACCACACCGTCTAACGGAATCTTCTCACCAGGGCGGACCAAGATAATGGCCCCCACTTCCACATCCTCAGGACGCACATCCTTCACATCCCCCTCCCTTTGGGAGGGGTCAGGGGTGGGCTCTAAGTGAGCCACATCCGGACGTATATCCATCAGGTGGGCAATGCTCTCACGACTCTTCCCCTCGGCGTAACCCTCAAACAGCTCACCCACCTGGAAGAAGAGCATCACGAAGACGGCCTCGGGGAACTGCGTCTCAGCCCCTGGCAGGAAGCCGATGAGCAAGGCGCCGATAGTAGCTATCGACATCAGGAAATGCTCGTTGAACCAGTCGCCTTCGACAATTCCTTCGGCTGCCTCTTTGAGGGTGTCGAAACCTATATATAGATAAGGTATGAGGAAGACCAGCAGCAGTTGCCAAGTGGACAGACTGCTGTATTTCTCAATGAGTACAGCAGCAACGAGTAAGACGGCAGCAATGACAATGCGTATGATCTTACTCTTCAGCGATCCCTCATGGTGATGCTCATGCTCGTGATGATGCTCATGATGATGTTCGTGACAGCATTCGTTGTCGTGATGATGATGTGCCATATCTTTTTCCTTTCTTATTGATGTATTTCAAATTTCTGCTGCAAAGGTACGGCAAAAAAGATGCAACCCAGTTGCAAAAGACCCAATCGGTTCTTTTTGCAACCAGGTTGCATACATGGGATAGACTTATTCTTAATAATTACTTTTTCCAGAAACGTGCGGTGATATCCTCAAACTCTCCGTTCCCGACGTGCTTGTACAGTCGTTGGTTAGTGGTAGGTTTACTCAGCGGTCCGAGGTGCCGGATATACGGTCCGATCTTGATGTAATCGAAATCCGCCTTGTTGATGAGCGAAGAGATCACAGTGCGCCCGCTGTACCACGCCACCTTAAACTGCGGGTGATCCTCGTGGATATACAACGCCAGCTGGTTCACCCCCTTCGGGTCGCTGTCACCACCCATGAAAGCAATGCAGGTGATGTCGTTACCATATTTCTCCACGAAGGCATCGATGGCATCAGTGTCTAACGGCAGACCGATATCTTCCCACAGGTAATGACTATGACAACCCGGACAGTGGCACGGACAATTGGAGATATTGATGGCCAGTGTCACCTCGTCAGGAATCTCCTGGAAGACAATGCCCGTATTGACGTATTTCAGCATTGGCTGTTAGCTATTAGCTATTGGCTTACTCTGCGTGGGCATAGAAACGGCGTGCTGCCTCCTCCTGACGAGCCTGTGAGAAGTTGCTCACACGTTTCAGGTAACCGATGATGCGCGTCATGTAGTCCACATCCTTTGAATGACAGTGGGGGCACTCCTTCAGGTAGCGCTTGTCGATATGACCGCACTCGTTACAAACCGTATTGGGGATGTTGAAGGTGAAGTAGTTACAGCCTTCCTTGGCAGCCACCTTCAGCAGATGTGCATACTGCTCCTTCGAGAGATGCTCGTCGAGGTTCATGTGCAGGGCGGAACCACCTGTGAGGTGCTCGATATACGGTGCGCCGTGGAGCTTGAACTTATCAATTACGCTAAGCGACTCGTCCTCCACCACATAGAAATAGCTGTTGTAGCAGTCGCGTGGCACGAAATAGCCATCTTCACGATCCCACTTGGCATGCTTCACACCCACGTTCTCTGCCGGAATCATCTCGCAGTTGAACATCACATCCTTGGTGCGGTACTGCTTGTTGTACTTCTCGATGAGTCCTAAGATGCCTTGAACGAAGTGCAGGTAGTCATCGTTCGGCGTAATCTTCAGTCCCATGAACTCAGCAGCCTCCACCAGACCGTTGATACCGATGGTGAGATACTGTCGTCCGATATTGATATAACCAGCATCGAAGAGCGGCAGCATACCGTGTGCCTGCAGTTCCTTCAGGTTCTCGTTGTAAGCCAGCTGCACCTTGTGGCACAGGTCGATAACCGTTCCCAGATACTCCAGATAGTCGATCTTATTGTTCACAGCATACTGGATGCAGCGGTTCAGGTTGATGGTGAGCACGCTCTTGGAACCTGTTGATACACCACCGGCGCCGAGTGTGTAGCTGAACCCGTTGTCGGTAATCTCGTTGCGCAGACGGCAGCAAGAGCTGAGTGAGTCGGCATTGTCACTCATATAAGTGAAGAACGAGTGTCCTTCTGAATACATCTCTGCGGTGAAGTCGCCCCATTCGGGATCCATGGGCTCGCCCTCCTTGGTGGTGAGCAATGCCATGGTCTCCACGGGGAAGGTGAGGAGTGTCTTGGTACGCTCCTTGTTGAACCACTTCATGAAACGCTTCTGCAGCCATGACAGACTCTCCCAGTCGGGCTTGGAGCCATCTGGGAAGTAGAAGTCACCGAAGATGCTCTCGAAGTAGTATTTATCGTAGTAGGCCACGTTCCAGAACACAGCCTGGTAGTTACGGGCACCTGTAGGCTGGTTGAGTGAATAGACGATTTGCTCGAAATAGTCGGTAATCACCTTATCGATGGTGCGCTTCTTCAAACTCAGGTCGGCCTGGTCGTTCACGCGCTTATAATAATCCTGTCCGTATTCCTTGCCGATGAAGTAGTTCATGTACATCAGGAACTCAGGAGTGGCACAAGCACCAGAGAGCATACTGGAGACCATGAAGACCATGTTGACGAAGCCGCCGCAGAAACTCTTCAGGTTGGTAGGTGCTGTGGAGTTACCACCGATGGAGGCTGTACCGCCAATGAGCCAGGGGTACATGGTGATGGAAGCACAGTAGTTGGCCAGACTCGTCTCGTCGTTCTTATAGATAAAGTGGTGTGTCAGCTTGTCGATATACTCATCGGCCAGCTGCTTTCCATACATCTTCTTGATACGGTCGGTGAGCAGACGGCGGTTCAGTCGGATGAAGTTCGATTTGGGTAACTCTCCAATCAGCGTGGCGATATTTTTGTGCTCCACATTTGCATTTGCGTCATACTTTGAACCAGTTGCTGCATTTACCGAATCACAATATTCGGAAAGGAACTGCAGCTTTGCCAAGGTCTCGCGATCCTCGCTATGAGCCTGGCGATAGAGCATGAACGACTTAGCCACTTTGTAGTATCCTTCGCGCATCAGAGCCTCTTCCACCTGATTCTGGATATCCTCCACCTTGATATCATCCTTCATATCTAAGTGGCTGAGAATCTTAGAGATAGTTCCAAGTTCAGCAGGTTGTTGAACACTGTCGAATGCCTTCACGATGGCATTCATAATCTTGTCGAGCGAAAAGCGGTCTTTTGATCCGTCGCGCTTGGTAATGGTAAAGTTCTTGATCTCCATTGTATGGTCCGTATTTTTAGTTATTGACTTCTTTATGCAAGGAAAAGTTTTCCGTTTTGGACAACTTTTTGTTTTCTAGACTGAAAAAAGTTTCCCGTTTTGGAAAACTCTAACCGCTTGCAAAGATACAAAAAAATCATTTAAGCCATACAATCCATACATTAAAATTTTCTTAAAAATGAGATTTCTTTCAAGTGGAACTTGCTATAGTCGAAAAGATTTTTTGTAAGGTTCTCCCTCCATTCTTGTTTATATCAGATTTTTTTTCTATTTTTGCACATCATATAGAAAACCATTCTATATTTTAAGATCATTACTACCGGATAGAAAACAAAAAACCGCAGATGATGGAAATATTAGATGAAACCGACTTGCAGATTTTGAGAACGCTGCAGAAGAATGCGAAGCTGACCACCAAGGAGTTAGCCGATAAAGTGCACCTGACTCCAACGCCTGTCTTTGAACGACAGAAGCGACTGGAGCGTCGCGGCTACATCAAGAAGTATGTGGCGGTGCTCGATGCAGATAAGTTAGGGTTGGGACTACAGGTGTTCTGCAAGGTGAAGCTGAAACAGATTAACCATGAGATTGCCGATGCCTTCACCCGTCGTATTCTTCGTATTCCCGAAGTGACGGAGTGCTATAACACGTCGGGCGCCTATGATTATTTATTAAAGGTACGCGCGCGAGACATGAAGCAGTATCAGGACTTCGTGCTCAACAAGTTGGGCGATATCGAGAGTCTGAGTTCCATCGAGAGCACGTTCGTGATGAGTGAAGTGAAACAGGATTATGCCATTAGTATTTAATTGAATAGTTATGATGAACCTAAAATCCGCAGATAATTTTTCAATGGTCTAATTTTGCCGTCATTTGAGACATATCTGTCTGTTTTTAGCCATACATGCGTTTAATCCGACCAAACATGAGCCAGTTCCCCCTTACCCCGTATGGTCGAGAGGCTTAGACCAAAGCATCAGCGAAGGATGTTGTTTTATCCGTGTTCCCAAATAAGTTTGTATGGCTTATTGGAGTAGATGTTGAGTTTGTACTGCCTTGCCGTTCTGACCCACTTGGCAGGCACGGCGATGAATCTGAACAGGAAACTCTTGACCCTGTCCGTGGCCTTGATTCCAAAGAGGACGGCCATGAGCGGCAATGCCACGATGTATCGGTAGAAATTTGCTGCCATGGCG
>Ga0310695_10000948_pt1 | contig 71070 bp, 63 predicted proteins | sample RumenRJG_04DNA_FD_203882 | JGI IMG/M metagenome (GOLD analysis project Ga0310695, IMG submission 203882) | Bovine rumen microbial communities from Lethbridge, Alberta, Canada - RJG_04 (v2) (version 2) | ecosystem: Host-associated > Mammals > Digestive system > Stomach > Rumen | place: Canada... | reverse complement strand
GCCTGCTACCTTTCGCTGCCGTCGCAGCTCGCCCGCGAGAACAAGAAGTTCAAGTATTCCGAAGTTGGCAGCGGGGGTTCAGCGCGCAAGTTCGGGAACTCTGTCGCATGGCTGCGGGAGTCCGCGCTCGGCATCCAGTGCTTCAACACGACCGCGCCCTCGATGCCGCTGAACGTGTACCGCACGGACGACTGCTTCAAGATGTACGTCTCGGATGTCGGAATCCTGACCTCCATGATGGGGTTCGAGGTCAAGAAAACGATTGTGGACAACACGATCAAGGGCTTCGCCAAGGGCGGGCTGTACGAGAACGCGGTCATCCAGCAGCTCGTCGCACGCGGCTACGAACCCTGCTACCACCAGAGGAACTCGTCCGTCGGCGAGATAGACTTCCTCATAGAGCGCGATGGGGCGGTCATTCCCATCGAAGTCAAGGCCGGCCACACGACGTCCGAGTCGTTCGACAGGCTTCTGGAGAGCGATGACGTTCAAGTCGGCTACAAGTTCATTCGCGGAAACGTCGGACGGGTCGGCAAGAAGATAACGCTGCCGCACTACATGACGATGTTCTTGTAGCGGCTACAGGAACGTCAGCCTCCGTCAGCCCAGTCGGATCAATCGATATGGGCGTGGTGGCGGGGAATGCATGAAGGATGGCGTTCAACTGTGCCTGCGTCTTCGCAGAGAACATTAGCCTGTCGAACGTCACGCCGCTCACCGCAGTGGAATCAATCGTCACACCTGTCAGGTCAAGCGTGTTCGTGACGCTGATGCGCGTGTCAAGGTCAAGATGGTTCTTGAAAAGGGGTGCCAGATTCAACGCCTTGACAAGCGAGTCTGGTGTCGTTGGCGTCATCGCAACCACCCTCCGCGTCTCGTCTATCGAAGTCGCATTCCTGAACATATACCCTATGTTGAGTTTGACGCCTCCGTTGATGCATACACCTTGAAGGCTTGAACATTCATTGAACATCGCATACGTATCATAACCGCCAGAGCCTAAGCCTGTAAACTGGGAAAACGACGGCAAGTGACACACATTATTTCGATTTCGTCAATAATGTGACAAAATTCCCGCGCCGAAATTCTGTCACATTATTGAAGAATCCCTCATAATGTGACAAAACAGCTTTTTAATTCGTTCCACGATCTGGCGCAGTGGTGAACAGGCAGTAGTTTCGAGCGACGATCGAGCCGCTCTGGCCGTAAGCGACAAAGGCGACGCAGTTGAAGCGCCCTTCGCGCGCCAGCATTCCGCGCGGCACAGGCACCTTGCCAATGGATCCGTCTGCACCCTGATACCATCCGAGCAGACGCCCGTTCACAAACACATCCACCTGCACGGCGGAGCGCACCGCCGCCGAGACGATGCGCCGCGCACCATCCGCCGCAGGCTCCGCGTACTTCCCACGAATCTCCCAGTACCTCTCCCATGCCTTCATGCAGAAGTACGGATCGCTCGCCCACTCCTTGTACACCATACGAATATCAGAAATTACTTCTGCTTGGCACGTTCGATGTCGGCGATGGCACGGCGCGCATCCTCCGGGCCAACGCGAAACTCCTTGCCGTCCGGCGTCACCTCGAACATTCGCCAGTTTTTGTCGTTGCCGCGGCTGTAATAGACACCTCCCAGCATTGATCTGGCTCTTGCATGCTGTCCAGCATTGTGGTACGTCGCACCTCCGATCTGTCCACCATTAGCGGCTATTATCGCAATCCGATGCCAACCATCTCGATCAAAAGACACAGGTTCTTTGGCTGAATGAAAATTCACATGCCAGTTATCTCGATCAATAGACACAGGTCCTTTTACTGAATGAGAATTCAAGTAGTCCTGACTAAGCCATACAACAATCTCATTGTCTATCATTACCATTGCGGTATCATCAATCATGTACTTGAAATAGACTGGCTCATGCGCCTTAAAGAACATCGTAGATACATAGACCTTGACGGTATACGATGGAATACCATATAAGGGCACATAGACGCTCGGAAGTGAAAGTTTGCGCTTTGGAGAATAGGAATCATAATTTCGCCAGACATCTTCCACCTCGGTCACAATGTGCTCTTTTGCGGCTTCCAGTCCATCCGAAAAGATACTTTTCCATGAGACATCCTTGCCTATAAAGCCGGCGAACGTCCTGTTCGACAGTTCCATGTCTTTCGTTGACGGACCAGATAGACACGTGATCTTATGGCAGCCGTCTTTGCAAAGCCCATGAGGCAGGCAACCATCATCCATCCGCCACTGTCGCACAAAAGGAGTAGAAACTACTATAGACGCCTTTACAAGTATTTCACAGCCCTTGAACGGACATCGCCCAGTGATGCTCGCAGGTGGCGGCGACTGGAAGCACAGTCTCTTCACGTTCTGCGAACGAAACACCTGCCCCTCGCCCAAGGATTTGAGCGTTCTTGGATAAACAACCGACTCAAGTCGTCCGCATCTGGCGAACGCTCGCGCCCCGCACAGCGTGACTCCTTCGTGGACAATGAACTTTGTCACTTTCCAGCATCCCTGAAACGCGCCCTTGCCGATCTTTGCGACACGCATTCCGGCGATACGGTCAGGTATCTGCACGACACCTTCAAGCGAATTCGGATCCACGGCCGGCAACCACAGATCAGGGAAATCCAAGCTGCCTTCGCCATGACAGCCAATGACGGCAGTCCCGTTCTCGACGAAGTAGCGCCATGTGATCCCATTGACAACCGCAGACCTGACTTTCGCGTCTGGCTGCGGGAATGTGGCAACTGCGACACCTGGCGTAAATTTGCCAATCGGAAGCCTTATCGTGTAGCGTATTATCGCAATTCCACTTCCGCCGGCAACCCGAAATCTGCGCCCATCGCCCTTACCGGATCCTGAATTTTGCTCACATCCAAGTCTAAGCCGACGCGCATAAGCTCCACTGAGAGCATAAGTCTTTTCTTCCCCTGATATGTCGGTCTTGACTCCGCTGCTTCCCTCTTTGCCCACGCCTCCCGACGGAGACACTGGCTGCAGAGACACTCCTGAAAGGCCTCCGCCAGTACCACCAGATCCGCCAGAATATCCACCGCCCCCTCCACCGCCAATAGCCACATACGTCTTGCCGCACAAGGTCAAGATGGAATCATCTCCGTTATTGCTCACGCTGTTCGCCAATCCCCCATTGCCGACACAGACATAGGATGTCCCTTCCGCAAGCGTCACCCCATTCCCCTCGACGACTCCGCCCGCACCACCATCACAATTATAAAAGGCAAGGCTCGCCCCGCCGCCCGCAACGAGAAGAAAGCGCCCAGACCGAGGTTCTATTCGATTTCCCTTTGGAACGACGAACGTCTTCGTCTTGGATGGCTCCGTGAAAAGATGGACAATGTCATAGGTCCCGTTAGGATTCTTCATGATCCGAACTTCATCTCCGCCAAACGCGCCGCCATACTTCAATGACATCAGGGAATCTATTATCCTGTATGGCAGATTGTATTCCGGTGCCAAGTCCTTCGCAGTCGGCGGCGTGGCATTGGCGTCAGCTGGCGGCGGACTTGGTTTTGCAAGTGGCATCGCCATGATACTAGCGGCTTCGCCATTTGACACGGTCCTGAAAAGGCGAAACCCCCACTCGTCAGCGTCTGACGACGGATTGCAGGATTGACGGCAATTCATACGACAATCGATCTCGTTCCTAAAACAACTGCCACCACGTATCGCCCTGTTTCGCCCCGTCGAGGGGCCAAAGGGGTCGACAACCCCGATTCTCAAGTCCCCATGCCAATCCAGGCACCACTCAAAAACATTGCCGTGCATGTCATAGAGTCCCCATGCGTTCGGTTCATACGAGCCGACTGTCGTCTGGTATGACGGAAAACCGCCCTTCCCGTCGGAAGTGTTGCCCGAATACCGCCCTAGTTTCTTCAAATCGTCACCCGAGCTGCCTCCATTGTTGAAAAGACTATTTGCCCCCGCACGGCAGGCGTACTCCCACTGTGCCTCAGTCGGCAGGTCAAATTCGAGCCCTGTGCGGGCACGTAATCTACCCAAGAACAACATGGCGTCCACAGCATGTGACTCTGGCCACTTCGCGCCATTCTTCAAACCGCGTATCATATTGTAAGAAACGTTCTGGACAGGACGTTTGTCGCCCCTGTGTTTGGATGGATTCGATCCCATCACAAGATAGTACTGCCGCTGCGTCACCTCGAAAACGCCACAGAAGAATGGTTTTGTAAGAGTGACATAGTACCGACCACACATTTTGAAAGAACCTGGACGGATGAGTCGCAACACAAGTTTCGTCGTTTTGTACTCATCCACGTTGAACCAACTGCTCGGAGCCTCTGACATGTACGTGACTGGATAGGACGATGCGTCCGGACCTGAAGAGAGGTCGATTACGCAGTAGATCGGATGAAACGGCGCAAGTACGGAATCAGATACTGCCACAACGCCGTGCGGCGGCTTGTCAAGTGTGCGCGAGGACTTCAGTACGCCGTTGGCCCAGACCTCGATGACATAGTTCGTGATCGTCACCTTGTCGACCACCTGAATGACGCGGTTCGTGGTGACGACCTCTACGTACTTGCGTTCACTGGCACCCTCCGCCATCTTGTCATGAGGCTTCCCATGGAAGAGAAGCGCAAGGAGACCCAGCACCACGACGCCGAGGACGGCCATAACCTTCTTCAGCACGGCGCTACGGGCTCGACGCGACTGACTTTCCGACTCTGCGCGGCACCCAACTGTACGCAGCGCGCTCGAGTAGGCATTCATGTCGAACGGGACCTTGCGAAAATAGACCGCGCTCGCCTCATCATCGTAGATGACGTATGTGCTGCACACGTACACGCCGCCGCGCGGGTAGCCGACGGTGCCGGGGTTTATGATGTATCGGCGGTTTGGGAGCAGCTTGAAGTCGGCTGCAGGGAGCATCGTCACCAAGCCCATCTCGTCGAGCATCCACACGCACGGCTGGTGGGTGTGGCCGACGAACATGATGCGCTCGGGGCGAGCCGCGAAGTTCGCGGCGGCGGCGCGCTCGTCGTCAATGTACCGGAACTCGCCGGGGGCCGTGAAGTCGCCGTGCGTCATGGCGACATCCCCCTCGTTCCAGACGAGGGGCAGGAGCTTCAGGTACGTCCTCTCTACTACGCCTAGCTGCCTGCGCTGGACCCTCACGGCCTCGGCGGCGTAATCGGAGAAGTCGGATATGCCGCGCAGACCGCAGACGGCGGCGTCGTGGTTGCCGAGGACGGAGACCGTGAAGCTGTCGTGGGCGAGATGCACGCTCTTGACGGGCGAGGGGCCGTAGCCGACGATGTCGCCGAGACTTGCACAGACGTCCACGCCGCACTGCACGGCGTCGTGCAGTGCGGCCCTCAACGCAACGTCGTTGGCATGGATGTCAGAAATTACGGCAAGCTTCATTTCCCATTCCCATTAATCCCCGTTACTGCTTCCCTACTTTCTTCTACAACTTTTCACGTTCGATGTCGGCAACAGCACGGCGCGCATCCTCTGGGCCAACGCGAAACTCCTTGCCGTCCGGCGTCGCCTCGAACATTTGCCAGTTTTTGTCGTTGCCACGGCTGTAATATACGCCTCCCAGCATTGATCTGACTCTTGCATGCTGTCCAGCATAGTGGTACGTCGCACCTCCTTCGCCTCCTCCGTTAGCTGCTATTATCGCAATCCGATGCCAGCCACCTCGGTCAAAAGCGCTTCTATTCTAAAGGTTTACGCCTCAAACCTCTCCCCGCCTGATTCGTTACGGCAATATCACTTCCATCTTGAAGAAACGCGGCACCGGCTCGCCACCTTGTGAAGAGGCGGTTCCCCCGCCGTCATTCGCCGGGATCTCCACCCAAGGGCCAGCCAGCTCCGCCGCGCCTTTTAATATGGCCCGCGCGCCTGGGACGTTCCACTGCGCCTGCGCCGGCTCGAACACGATGTTCGCCAGATCCGGCGTGCCGTCCTCCTTCATCGGGAAAGCCGTGATCCTGAAGTTGCTCGTCGCAAGCGTTGGATTCAAGCCAATTGCATAACACTCCCACACACGGTTTCGTCCATTCGCGGCCATTGCACTCGCCGCCGCTTCATAGGCATCGTATTCATCGATGATTTCCGGATCGTGATGCCGCAACCATGTGTACGGAACCGGCACATCCGTTGTCTGCGTCTCAGTATAGTCCGAAACCCAGCCATACCCCGCCACCCAGGCCGCATCCTCGCCGACACTCTCTACATAGTCCTTCACATACCGCCATTCGACAATATGCTCGCCGTCGCCTTCGATGCGCACCGTTTCATTCGTCCACGCGGTAATCCCATCGAGCTTCTGCACGACCGTGTCGTCAACCGATAGCTCCACGTGGTCCCATTCCTGTAATGCGTCTTCCTCGCACGACGTCCGCCAAGAGAACGTCAGCGTGCCGGGCCCCACGACCGTTGTCGCCAGCACGGAACTCTGACCGTGCGTTATCGCGCCGGACCTCATCGCCTCGCCGTTCGGCGCCGTTGCATCATCGACTTTAATCCAGCCCGATCCGTCGTCTCCATCAGTCGTGAAAACATGGTCCGGCTTGCCAAGCGCGTCGCCGATCACCCACACCTTTTCGACACCCTGCGCTGCAACAGCTGAATTCAAGTAGTCCGGCATCACGGCATACGCTTTTACCGTACAACTGTCCGTCACGTATATCGGACCTGTGTACACAGCCGACGTGGTGTCCGGCACGCTGCCGTCAAGGGTATAATAGATGCTTGCCCCCTCCGTAGCGGACGAGATGACGACCTTCGCCTTTGATCCGGTGAACGATGCCACCGAGTCTATCACCGGCGTTGCCACATTCTCCCACACGCGCACAAGACTTGACGTCACAATTGCCGAATCAAAGTACAAATCGCTAAACACCTTCGCCTTCACCTCAATCGAGTCGTTGATTACAAAAGGTCCCTCGTAAACTGGACTCTCGCTCGTCGGGTCGCTCCCATCCAGCGTATAGCGCAAAACGCCTTCCCGATCCTTCCCCCGCCGTCGAATTGAGACGACCTGATTGGAGTGTGCAAACTCCATTCCATCCTCCAGCGATATAACAGGGTCGCCACACCGTCCAAGCGCATATTCCGCCGTTGCGATTTCGCTCAGCAAGCCATTCTTCTCCGCTATCGCCTTAACAGTCGTCTTTCCATATATACGAAAGCGCTGATAGGCCGTGCTCTCGACCGTGGGGTCGGCTCCATTTGTCGTGTAGTAGATATTCGCACCCTCTGTTGGACATGTCATCGAGACCGAGAGCGTAGAGTCAAACGTTGTCCCGCTTGCAGGTGAAATGACTGGTGCTTCCGGATTAAGCAAAACATACGTTGCGGTATAAGTCGCTGCGCCAGTTACACTCGACACAGCTGGCGTCCATCCCGCAAAAGCATATTGATTTGTGGGGTCTTTCGTCGGAACTCCGCCATACACAGGCATCGTTCCGTCCAAAACGCTTTCCGTTTTGAGAATGGAACCATCTTCGTCCTTCCATGTCACAACATAGCGCACATTTGTTGCCTGAAATGTTGCCGTCAGCGTACTGCCAACCTGCGTTCCACCAGACATAACCTTGTGCGTCAACGTGTATGTAGTGTTGTGCGCCGGAGTCCAATTGACAGAACCGCTACCTGTAGCTGATTTCAGGGTCGTATTCCCAACAGCAACTACAGCGGTAGCACCAGACGCAGCACCACTCACCCAATTTGTCGAGTATTGGATTTGCTCAGTCGCCGCAGCTATGCGCGCACCAGAGGCAATGTCAACTTTCTTCGAAGAACTGACGCCAGAGCAAAGTGATCCTGTTGTATCTGCAACAGACAGCGTTCTGCAAAGCCGAATGCCGAAACTGTAATATTTGTCCGCGTATGTAGGAGAATTATGATCTCGATTCGGAGAACCCACAGCCCCGTTGTACCAACTTCCCCCACGTGCCGCGCGTTGCGAACCAGATGAAGGCCCCTTGGGATCTACCACATTATTAGTGAGACTGCCACTATACCAATCAAGACACCACTCTATGACATTCCCGTGCATGTCATAGAGGCCCCACGCATTCGGCAGATACGATCCTACAGTAGTGGTGTTTGACGAATATCCCCCTTTTCCGTCAGTCACATTTCCAGAATACCGACCTAGCTTTTTCAAGTCACTTTCAGAATCTCCACCGTTGTTGAATTTACTTGTTGTGCCAGCGCGACAGGCATATTCCCACTGGGCCTCGGTAGGGATGTCAAAAGCAAGTCCTGTCCGCGAGCGCAACTTGCCCATAATCGACGACGAATCGACCGACGATGATGAAGGCCATTTCGCCCCGTTCGATGACCCGCGTATGATCTTATACGATATCCCCTCAACGGGTCTTTTATCGCCAGAGTAATAAGATGGATTAGACCCAACCACAAGCTTATATTGTTTCTGTGTCATTTCAAACACTGCACAATAGAATGGCTTTGTAAGAGTAACATTATATTGTCCACACATTTTGAAAGAACCAGACTCAATACGCCTCAAAACGAGTTTCGTCGTCTTATATGCATCAACATTAAATCCACCACTTGGCGGCGCACTCATATAAGAAACAGCATAGCTGGTTGCATTAGCACCCGCAGAAAGATCGATAACGCAATAGAGCGCAGGGGTCTTCTCACAGGCAACAGTGAACACAACATTCGTCGATTTTAACAAAAGTCCTTCAGCATCCAAATCCCATACAAACGAGTGCGTTCCAGCCGTTAACGCTCTATCTCCGCTTAGCTTTGTCGCCGTGTAGGTCTTATTTGCGACCTTGTCCGTCGCCGTAACCTTAAGTGATGTTATCAATCCTCTTTCCTTTGCCGTTGCAGCAATGTCACCCGTAACCTTATACGAGATATCCACCTTCCCATTCCACGGATATCGTTGCTGCGCCGTCACGCTCGTGATCGTCGGATCCGCAGCAATGCAAGCACTCGCTGTCACTATCGTTAAAGTCACAATAACACTTTTCAACGGGTTCATTGATGGCCTCCTTCCTTAGATCATCGCTATTATTTGCTGAACGGTTTGGGCATCAACAGCAGCCCTGCGGTTCTTCTCTCGCATCTTGCCAACGTAAAAAGGCAGCTGTCTGCCCAATTTCCATGCACATGCTTTCATGGCATCCACAGACGCACATTCGGAAACCGAACGGCAGGCGGAAATGCCCACTGTGCAATTATTGGCGGAAAAGAATGCAAAATTATCTCGGACTACATCAGCATTATCACCGCCGCTACAGACTCCGACAATCTTGCCATTGAACGAGAGAGCACATTGTTCGTCAGAGCCATGTGTGACCCTGGCCAACAAACGCGCCCCCATGCCGCGAAGTGGCGTAGTCAACTGCTTCAGAATAGTTGTCTTCCCTGAATTATACGCACCTGCCAATGCTATGATCTTCATAATCAGCCCTCACTTGAAGAAACCGGGTAATCCGTCGTGTCAATCTCTATCGCAATACGTTTCCATTTCACGCTTCGCTTGGCCTTGTCGGTTCCATCATACTTGTACAAGCCGTCAAAATAATAGTCCGTACCCTTGTCTCGCGGAAATGCGATGCGAAGAGAATCGATGCTCTTCAATATCCTATCCAGCTTCTTTTCGTCTGCCGCGACTTCAACAATGTAAACCTCTCCCCCATTTTCCTCTCTATGGTTTCCATACCCCCGGTTGGCAATATCCTCTTCTGATTGCGTCATGTTGGGGAACCAGACAAGCGTGTCATCATTCAACCAATGGGCTCCCTTCATTGTGAATCCCAGGTCGTGACCGAACTCTGCCATCGCATCTCTATGAACACGATATGTCTTCTTCTGACCAACTGTCAGTTTTCTCATCTCTTGTTTTCCTTTCCAAGATTCGCCCGTCCTCGATCACGGAAAGGGAAAGGGCGCTTTTCCCTGCCGTGTCCCGATGGAGGCCCTGGAAAGCCCTGCAAGATCAACGGTGGGAAAACGCGCCCAAAGGACGCGCCCTCCCGCTTCGCTTGGCTCTTGCATAAGAATTTTCCAGGTTCCCATCGAGCCAGCCGATGCGTCAGACGCTCAAGCTGTGTGTAACGTCGAATAGTATACCACAATCCGGCCGCCTTGTGGCGGCACCACCGATTTTCGCGGCGCACGTCGCCACGGTGGCTGATGCGGTTCTTCGCCGTACACAACTCTTTGCGCCTTGCCGATCTACAGGGCCCTTCAGGCCCTCTACATGCATATTCGCCGCCCATTGGCGAATCTGACCAGAAATTTCAGGGGAAAGCGCGCCTTGACCGATTCAACGGGATTTCGTACAATGTATCCGCCTGGCACACAGAAGCTGCGCTGCCGGTTTCACATGGAAATGAACATGAATTCAAATGCTATTCCAGAGACATCGACGACGATGCTGCGCGAGATGGCGAAGGACGCCGACTCGCCGCGTTGGCTTGACTTCGTTGCCCGCTACCGCCCCATGATGGAGGCGTACATGCGTGAGCGTTTCCCCGAACTCGACGCGGACGAGGCGATCCAGGAGACGTTCATCGGACTCTTCCGCGCCATGCCGACCTTCCGCTACGCCCCGGACGAGACCGGCTCCTTCCACAACTACCTCACCGGCGTTCTCCGCCACAAGGCGCTCGATCTCCTCCGCAGCAAGTCGCGTTATGCCGGTGCCCTGCGCCGCTCAGCCGAAAGCGTGGTGCCGCCAAAGCCCGATGGCGCGAACGAGGCCGACGAACGCAGATGGAGAGAGACGATATATGACGCCGCGCTGGTGCAGTTCCTCGCCGACCCGAACGTCAACGGTCGCGCACGGCAGATATTCATCCGTACCGCGTTGCGTGGGGAGAGCCCTGCGGACGTCGCCCGTTCCCTGGCCGTCACGCGGGACGTCGTCGACCAGACGAAGCGGCGCATGATACGACGTCTTCGGGAAGTCGTCGATGCCCTTCTCTCCGCAGACGGTCAGATTTCAGGTCCACAGGCGAATATTCCTCCGAAAGGACCTCATCAGAAATGACGTCCGAAGACATGGAGATGGAATTGGAAGCGTATCTCGCCACGCACGCAAACGCGGCAGCGGGCGATGCTCCGCCCATCCTCGCCGAAGGTACGCATGTCGGCGAGTGGACGGTCACCGGCTTCATCGGTCGCGGAGGAAGTTCGGAAGTGTACTGCGCATCTGCCTCGCAAGGACACGTGGCGCTGAAGGTCCTCGTCCGCGACACCCCCGCCCAGCGCGCCCGGTTTACGCACGAGACGGCGCTTCTCCGCGAAATCGCCCACCCCGCCTTCCCGCGCATCCTCGGCGAAGGAGAGGTCGCGGGGCATCCGTTCTTCGCGTTGGAGCTCCTGGAGCCAATGGACCTTCCGTCGTCAGACCACGCCGTCGCAGAGTACCTTCTCGCCGTGGCCGACGGCGTAGGCCGCCTCCACGCCGCCGGACTCGTCCACCGCGACCTGAAGCCGCAGAACATCATGCGCCGTCCGTCCGACGGACGGCCCGTCATCATCGACCTCGGACTTGCAAAGGAATTCGACGATTCAAACACCCCGCCGTCAGACGACAGTCTATCCGTTGCGGACGGAAGGCGCGTCGGCGTGGGTACGCTGCGCTATGCCGCGCCGGAACAGATGTCTGGCGGCGCGGCGGCCCCTGCGGTGGACATCCATTCGCTCGGCGTCCTCGCGAACGAATGCTTTGGCGGCAGACCGCCCGCGCGGTGGGCGCGGATCGTGCGGCGCGCGACGAGCTCCATCCCGGGGCAGCGCTACCGCGACACCGCCACGTTCATGCGTGCAATACGCATGAGGTGGCTCCCGACGTGGATTGTCCTCTCCGCCGCGATTCTCGCGACGGCGACACTTGCTACGACAGTATTCGCCTTGCGGCAACCGAGATCCACGAACAACGCTCCCCGTCCGGAAACGCCGCCTCCGGCAGTCGCGCCGTTCCCAGACAGGACGCCCAAAGCAGTCGCGCCGCAGCTTTCGCCGGAAGCATCGCTCGCGTCAATATTGGAGGGGATGACGGAAATTCCAGGCAAGGCCTTCCTCATATCGCGGACGGAATGCACGCAGGCTCAGTGGAAAGGCGTCATGGGCGGCAACCCATCGAAGTTCAAGGGCACGAACAGTCCGGTCGAGAATGTGAGCTACATTGAGGTCCAGAGTTTCATTAAGCGGTTGAACGCGATGCCGCAGGAGGCGCGTCACGGACTTGTGTTCAGGCTTCCGACGATGGACGAGTGGCAACTCGCTGCGCGCGGCGGAATGGCGGAAAGCGGATTTGGGTCAAAAGCGGACGGCACGGCCGGAACAGCCGAGGAAATGGGATGGCACAAGGGGAACAGCGGCAGGAGAACGCACCCCGTTGGGCAGAAGACGCCGAACGCATACGGGGTCTTTGACATGTTCGGGAATGTGTTTGAATTTGTCAGCACGCCGCCATCCAGCTTGTCGAATGGCCATGGTGTTCCGAAGGGCTACGTCACGCGCTGCGGAGGAGCATACAACTGGGACGCCGAGGTTGTACGTCTTGACGGAGACCGCAGCCACGACTTCCTCCACAAGAGCATGAAATATCCGACCACTGGCCTGCGTCTCGCTGCTGAAAAGCAGCCATGACCAGATTAGCTGACCCACTCCTGCTCAACTAATCGGATTTAGCCCCCAACGTGAAGGAGGCGATAGACGCCGCTTTGCCGTTGGCAAACTTCTTCCGTGCCACGCGCATTGCCTCAAAGATGTTCGCAATCTCCTTTTCGCGTTCGTCCAGACGGTCAGTGTTGAACGACTGGTACGTCATCACGACAAGCCGGAGGTCCGCAATGATGCTGCGGAAATCCTGGGCCTTCTGCGCTCCGTGACGCTTCGCCCGGACAATCTTCTTCGGCTCGAAGAGCTTCGCATCCCTGAATATCTTCACGATCTGCTCGCTGTAGCAGTCGCCGAGGACAATCGCGCTGCCCGCGTTGGCCACGGCATTCGTGCTGAACTCCGGCGCGTAGTGCGGATTGCTCCACAGGCTCGGGTTGTACCAGATGTTCAGCAGGTTGCTGATGTCGTCATCGACGCACCACACCGGTTCGGCGCGGTGCGCCCCCACGAACCGGTTGAACGTCAGGCGATGTTTAAGGTTCGTTGCCGCGAATTCGGCGAAGCCTTCGTAGATGAGTCCCATCCCGTAGGCGTTGAAGTGCGTGCCGCCGGGCGGATAGACCCACTCCTTCCACTCCTTCTTCTTCGAGAGCAGGTAGGTGCTGGCGTCGAATGTCTTGATCCCGTTCGCACGACACAGGGCCGCGAGCTTGCCCTGCGTGTCGTAGTTCGAGTAGTCGAAGAACCAGTCAAGCCATGCGGGCAGGTATTCCGGATACGCCTGCGGCTTGTCCGCCATGGGCACGAACACGAAGTCCGCGCCGATCGAGCGGCAGAACGCATCGACCTCCTTGAGCTTTTTCATCACGGCGGTGTACTTGTTCGTGTCGCCGGAACGGTCGACCTCAAGGTGGAACTTGAGGTATGGCTTCTCGAACAGGATGCCGTCGCGTCCGTCCATGATGCTGCACTTGTAGCCGTGGTGGAACGTGCGCAGGTTGAAAACATCCCAAATCTGGAGAGAGGTCTTGAGGAACGTCTTGCGCATGAAGAAGTTCTTGGAGAAGTCCTCAGTGAAGGACGTCTGGAACGTGCGGTTGGTGTAGCTCGCGTAGGTGAGCGGCACGACCTTGGTGCCCTTTTCCCAACCGTACAGTTTCGTCCAGCCCTCCTTTGCGCCGAAGAAATAGAGCGCGGGGATGGCGAGCAGCGTTGTAATCAATACGAAATAGACGATTTTCATTGCTTTGACCATGGCGCGCTCCTCAGAACCTGAAGTAGATGAACGGACTGTACGCCGACGTCATGGCGAGCATGAACGCAACCGCGAAGAGCAGCACGCCGAAGACGAGGCGTACGGACTCAGGAACCCGTCGGACCATCGGCTCGAACACGGGGTAGGACGCCACGATGCCGACGACCATGAGGATTGCCTTATCCAGCGAGATGAAGTCGATGAGCGGCGTGAACGAACGGAACGCCGCGCCGCCGCCACCGAACATGTTGCCGATGTACGTTCCCGCGTAGCCGAGGTCCGGCGCGCGGAACAGCACCCAGCCAATCACGACGAAGAGCATCAGGTAGAGGTTGCCGACAACCTTCGGGAAACGCTTCACGACCTTGCCGAACCCGGCACGTTCCACAACGAGCCCCACACCGTGGTAGACGCCCCATACGACAAAGTTCCACGCCGCGCCGTGCCAGACGCCGCAGAGGAGAAACACGATAAAGAGGTTCAGATACGTGCGAACGGTTCCCTTCCGGTTACCGCCCAGGGGGATGTAGAGATAGTCGCGGAACCAGCTCGATAGCGAGATGTGCCAGCGCCGCCAGAACTCCTGCACGGAACACGAGGCGTAGGGATGGTCGAAGTTTTCAAGGAAGCGGAAGTTGAAAACCCGGCCGAGGCCGATTGCCATGTCCGAGTAGCCTGAGAAGTCGAAGTAAATCTGGAGCGTGTACATGATGGCGCCGAGCCAGCAGTAGAAGCCCGGGATCGTCTCGACCTTCGCCGCGAAGATCACGTCCACGGCGCCAGCCATCACGTCTGCGATGAGCACCTTCTTGGCAAGACCGATCGTGAAGCGTCGGAAACCGGCAACGATGTTGTCGAAGTCGGCCGTGCGGTTTTCGATGTCCTGAGCGATGGTCGCGTAGCGCACGATGGGGCCCGCGATCAGCTGCGGGAACAGGCTCACGTAGAGCATGAACTTGAACGGATTGCGCTGGACCTCCACGGTCCCCCGGCGGACATCCACCATGTAGGAGATGATCTGGAACACGTAGAACGAGATGCCGATCGGCAACGCGACCTGCGGCACCTCCATCTTCACGCCAAAGTGGGTGAACACCGGCAGCAGGTTGCTAACGATAAAGCCGATGTACTTGTACGCCACGAGCGCACCGAGGTCCGCGCACACGCCCACGCCCAGAAGAGTCGCCGAGAGCCACTTTCGTTCGCCCGCAGCCGCCATCCCCAGCGCGAGGAAATAGTTGAGCACCATCAGCGCGAGCATGATGACGACGGCGGACGGCTCGCCCCAGGCGTAGAACAGGAGGCTGAACACGAGCAGCACATACGGCCTCGCCTTCGCATTCGCCAGAAAGTAAACGCCAAGAAGAAGCGGCAGGAATACGCCTAGAAACACAGCCGACGTAAATACCATCTCAAGTTCTCTCGGTTGGTTACTTCTCGATCAGGCGCCAGCTACGGGCGGGGACAACGCCGGACGCGACTGCGAAGCTTGCGAATCCAACAATTGATTTTCCTGCGGTCATGGCGTTTACAATACCTCTTGCTTACTTCAGCCCCGCCGTGCAGACAAGACGGAAACCGATCTCTTCCGCACCATTCGCGAGCCAAGCCACGCGACTTGAAAGAACCCGCAGAAAACACCTTGTGCGTCTGAAAGATTCAGCGCGTTTATTATGCCAAATCCGTGCCCTTAACGCAAGTAGGGAAATGCTTTGCAACATTGCTTTAATCATCTTGCCACTTCGCCGCCTCGAGGTTGTCGGACACGAACGGCGTGCGCAGGGCGGCGGCGTGGTCGGCGGGGGGAATGTCTTTCATCTGCGTGAAGCCGTTGACGACCGAGGCGAGGTAGAAGCGGTGTCCGGCGGGTGCGGGATGTACGCCGTCCTTCGCGAAAAGCGTCATGCCTGTGCCGGCACGGAAGTCCTTTCCGCTCATCACGAGCGTACCAGCCTTGACGGCGTCGATCACGCGTGGACCGAAGCAGATGGACGGGATGCCGTAGTGGTCGGCGAGCTGCTCCATGGCGCTTGCGGCGCGGTTGCATGTACCGGCGAGGTAGTCCTGCTTCATGGCTTCGGTGATCGTGTAGGCGAATACGATGTCGGTAGCGGGGTTCTTCTTCCACGTCTGGCGCACGATGCCCTCCATGGAACGCCAGATGGCCTCAGGCGCCGCTCTGCTGTCGTTGGTGGCGAACTCCACGAAGAGGAGGTCGGGGTTGTGGCGGAGTGCGTCGTACGCCACGCGGAATGCGCCGAGATTCGATCCGGTGCCGCCGATGGAGGCGTGGATTTCCTTGACCTTCGCCTGCGGGTTAGTGGTTGGATTGGAGGAACTGACCGAGAAGAACAGGTTTTATCGTGCAACTACAGACAAGCAGCGCTACTGCGCAACGGTCTGACGGTCTCCATGATTTTGCTCCAGATGCTTCCCTTCGCGACATCCATCTCGTACTGGCTCTGCAAGTTCTGCCAGACCTCAGGCGTCGTGCCGAAGAACCTAGCGAAACGCAGCGCCGTATCGGCGGATATGCCGCGCCGGCCAAGCACAATTTCGTTCACGCGCCGCAGGGGAACATGAATTTCCTTGGCCAAGCGATACTGCGAAATCCCCATCGGCTTGAGGAACTCCTCAAGAAGAATCTCGCCAGGATGAACAGGTTCCATTTTCATTTTCTCTCCTTCAATGATAGTCAACTATTTCCACCGCCTCCGTTCCAGACAAAGCATATCCGCCATTGGTCGTTGATACGAATTGAATGCTGCCCCTCCCTGTCGCCAGAAAGAGCCTCAAGATGGTTTCCCGGTGGAACACGTAAGTCCTCGAGCTCACCAGCCGCCATGAGGTACTTGATCTTCCTGTAGGCGACCCGTGCGAAGGATTGAAACCTGCGGACGGACTCGCCGCCGGCAAATTTCTCCGTGTCCTTATCTCGGTAACTTCTTATCATTCAAACGTTCTGTTGCTAACCAACGCCGATATGATAACACATTTGGTTATCATCCGTCAACTCTCTTTTCTCCAAACGCATTATTCTGCATACTATACTGACAAAGTAAACGCATTACATCCGTGCAGACACGTACAACAGGCAATGGGTGGCAAACGCGGAATAGCACATCAGACCAAACCCAAACAGCAACCGCCTAAGAATACTCTCCGCCTTCAACCATGCACGTACGCCCCATATCAAAACTGAATACAACAGAGCACTTCCTACTATCAGAGAGGAAATGGCCACAAACGATCCTCCTTGTACGCGATAAAGATACAACATGCACACAATAATCGCAAGCGGCCCCGTCGCGGCGATTATAGCAGCAAAAACAGGTATCGCAACCACTGCTAGAAACGATCGGAGATGGCTGCCGTGGTACAAAACAGAAGCAAAGGTTCCAAGGATAATCCATCCCCAGATGGAGAGAAACGCGAGAATTGTCTTTTTCATGGCAACGTCCTGCCTTTATTTTCTTTGAAATGTGCTTTCAGCGTTTTTCTCTTGTTCAGACGAAACGAGATCGATGCGTCCGGTCGGCGTGAGATAATATGTGTCAACCCCTAGCTTGGGAACGCCGTTCGGGAAAATAATGTGCGGTCGTCGCGCATACCTAAGTTTCACAGACAGGGCTGCACCTCCTTGGCGAACGACAACAGCCGCCTTCTCGCAAAACTCGAAACAAGTTCCTCCCCAAGCCTTCGGGCAAGCAAACACAAGCGCACTTCCCGCATCCTTCGGGAACAAAAGTTCGCGCGGATTGACGTTGCTCGTAATCAATAGCGGAAAAGAATCGTCGGCCGGCGGATTTACGGCAATGTTCCAAACCTCCAAGCAGTAATCCGGATATTTCCATTCTTTACCAGCCTTCTCGAACAATGCCCGCACGAACTGCGCTGAATTCGTATAGGATGCCGGATTGACCCAATCCCGCCCTTCTTCATAGGCCTGCCTGTTCTCGATCATGTGCAACAGAATGTCACGTCCAACCAAACATAATCGGTTCCTTGCCGCAACAGCGTCCGATATTTTTTTCGAATACAGCACTTCAAGAGTGACAGGGAGAATGACGATGGCGAACACAGCCACAAAGAAAATGCTTACGCCGAAACGGATGGGCCTCTCGTCGCCAGACATCTCATTAAACCATCGTTTCGCCGACTTGATGTGTAAAAGGACTATCGGTGCGACAAGTAGTATCAAAGACAGGACACCCCAAAGCAAAGCCAACTTGCTCACGGAAAACACCGCAACCATCATGACAAAAGAGGTCAAGAGCGCATTCGGCCAAAGAAACCATGCCCGTCTCCCTCTGCGCAAAGACATCACCATGCCGACGGTAAGCGAAACGGGAGTGACCGCAAAAATGACACTCGGCCATTCAGACGGTTTTTTAAACACGAGAACAATCACACTTATCACCGCCAGAAAAGAAAGCGCAACATACACCCATCCGAGTACTTCGACGATCTTAACTGGAACCGGCTTTTTCATGTCATTGCCTAACGACGCCACTACGTCCATCAGTACGACTTCATGTTTCTGACAGCACCTGTTCGAAGCCGAGGCGGTCCAGCATCTTGCAGAAGCGTTCGCCCGGCAGGCCGTTGGACCGGTAGAAGTTCAACACCTTTTCGATGAACGCGAGAACGCTCTCTTCATCCGGCAGAAGCGACGGCACTTCGCGCCCAGCCGCGCCAGTGCGTCCCCAGTGTCCGCCAAGCGTAATCCTGTAGCCACGCCCGCCGCCCGGCAGCACCGCGCCCACGATGCCGATGTCGTTCAGGGTGGGCTTGACGCAGTTATTGGGACATCCCCCCACGCCGATCTTGAACTTGGCCGGAAGCACCACGTCATGCCACCCTTCGTAGAACCTCCGGTGAATCTTCTCGGCAAGCGAAAAGGTGTCGATCAGCCCATGCGGACAAAGCGTCCCCTTGCAGGCCACAACCGGCCGCACGCGCGGACCCGTGCCGCCCACGGAAAGCCCGACGGCCGCAAGCGCCGCCTCGAACGCCTCGATCATCGACGCGGGAACGCCAGGCACCTCCACGGACATGCGCGACGTCAGCGTCAATTCGCCGCGTCCAAACTTCTGCGCGGCGGCGGCAAGCGCCTGCATCTGTTCGGTCGTCATCTTCCCGTTCACCGTGACGACACGCGCCGAGAAGGTTTCGCCACCCTTGTTGACGAGCCATCCGCGCCCCTTCAAAGCCTTGATCTCTTCTGCTGTGCTCATTACGCTCCACCCTTTCTCGCGACTCTAACGGTCTCCTTGCCTTTAACTTTCCTTTGACTTCTCTTATTTGCTTTCGCTACTGGGAGTCTTGGAGTTTAGGAGGCTTGGAGAATTTTGGCGGATCACGCGCACGGGGCCGATGAGGCCGGAATCGCGCAGGGAGCTGCCCTTCTTCGGGCCCGCGATCGTCCACGTGCGGCGCTTCGCCTCGGGCTGCCCCGCATCGAACACGAGGCGATTGTACCACGTGTCGGTCACGGACACCTTCAGCGTGTTCTTGCCGGCCTTCACCGCGCCCGTCAGCGGAATGCGATACGGCTGGCACCAGACATTGCCGACGTTCGTGCCGTTCACCTCAACCTTCGCAAGGGACTCCACGCGCCCGAGGTCGAGCAGTACGACGGTGTCCGCGTCAACCTTGTCCAGCGTGAAGTCGATCGTGTAGTCGGCCGTTCCCGAAAAGGCCTTCGCTTCCGGCGTCGTGCCGAGTTCTTTCCACGGCTTCAGCTCGTCAACCGTCATCTCGTCCGGCATGCCCCACCCCTCGGGGAACGACACCTTCCACGGACCGGCGAGCGTCATCACGTCATTCGTGGTACTCACGACGGCGCATGGATTAAGCTTTACGCCGCGCTTGAACACCACAAAACGTGACTCATGCGGAGCGAGCGCGAGCGAAACCCATGTATGGCCATCCGTAACGGACGCGACCTGTCCCTTCTCGGAAAGGCCCGTCTCGGGATGCCAGATTTCAACATCGCCGACGCAACGGAAACCGACAGTACCGGTGAATCCCTCGTTCTGCCGTGCGGGCGAGATGAAGTACCAGTCTGCATCGTCTGAGCGGCGGTGGTTCCAGACCAAGCCTTCCGCAACAAGGTCCTTTGCGATTTTTTCGTTGGCAAGCACGGATTCAAGCGAACGGCCCACGTAGATGCTTCTGGTAGGGTCGTGCGTCCCGCACGACCGCGGGCACGCGGGACGCGTGCCCCTGCCCAACTCCAGCATGGCATTCTTTGCCTTGTCGAAGCGCGCCTGCATCGCCGTACCGCCGCGCAGCGTCGAGATGCTTTCGGGGAGCGCCGCGAACGCGGCCTTGGCGCCCTTCTTCACGCCGTCGAGGATTTTTTCCATCGTCTCGGGCATCATGCGCTTCGATTCGGGAACCCAGAGGATGCGGTACGCGATGCCGTCGGGTGTCGTCCACTCGCCCTTGTCGTTCACGGAGATGCGAGACAAAAGCGCGTCGGGGTTGCAGTAGTCGAACTTGTAGCCGGCTGGGAACGGCGCTTCCTCGTGCGGCTTGTGGTCCCACTCGTCGCCGAGGTACCAGAGGACGTCGTTCGCGGGCTTGCCGGCCTCGAGCATCGTCTGGCAACGCGCGAAGTAGGCGGTGAAGTCGGGCATGAACTTCCACCACGTCTGCCCGCGCAGGAACGGCGTTCCGATGTGCGCGCCGAATGAGGTGCCCGGCGGCAGCCAGTCCGTGCGCGGGTTGTGCGTGTAGGTGTGGAACACCATGTGCGAGACGCCGCGCGCCATGTGGAGGTTCGCGACGTACTTGAGGTCGCGGAGCTTTTCGTCCCATGTGAGCTGGAAGGACGTGAGCGCCTCGGCGGCCACGCGCTTCTTGCCGTACAGGTGCGCGGCGGAGACGCAGGGATAGACGGGCTTGAAATTGTGGGAACCGACGAAACTGCGCTCGCGCGGCTGCCAGTATTCGCACATGGGCGTGTCGGCATATTTGTAGAAGCGCATGATGTCGCCGGAGAGGACGTCTCCGAACGACGTCTCGAAGGAGATCGTCATGCCGTTCTCGTGGCAGCGCTTCGCCATCTGCGCGTAGAAGTTTTCGGTGATGAGGTCTCCGATGAAACCGCGCCAGTCGTTGAGGAAGCGCGCGGACACCTCGGGGCTGTCAACCACGTATCCGAAGAGCGCGGGCATCCAGGTGAAAAGGTCGTATCCGAAACGTTCGCGGAAGATCTTGTCGAGGCCGGGCGTCCACGTTTGGCTCTTGCACTCCCAGCTGTCCAAATGCACGTTCGCAAGTTTCCCGTGCACCGCACCGCCAGCGCCGGAAAGGCGTCCGATAAAGTTGTCGAACTGGATATTCGCGGCGGTAGGCGAAAGTTTGTCGCACTCGAATCCCGTGCCCTCTTTCGGCGCAGGGCCGTTCCGTCGCATGGTGTTGACGTGGCCCACGCGCACGATCGCCCACTTCCCTGCGGGGGCGTCCCACGCGAACGTGCCATCCGGCTTCATGTACTCCGTGACGTTCCTCACCTTCGAGGACTTGACCCACGCTGCCTCGTTCTGCTTCGCGGGCGGGTTGCGCATCAGGCTGCGGAGCGTCCACCCCGCCTGCGCCTCCCAGTCGTCGTTGCGGGCGGAGCTAAAGAGGTTGATTCTGCCGAGTTTGATTGCGTGGCAGGGCTTGAGCGTGACAGTGAGCTGTTGCGTCGTCGTCTCGTCGCACGAAAAGGTGACAGGGCGGTCGTCCTGCCAGTTGGCCTGCGGCATCTCGCGCGTGAAGAACGTCTTGCCGTTCGCCTCGCAGACGACGGTCATCTCAGGTTCGTAGCAGAAGCCGTGTCCGAGGCTGTTGACCGACGGCAGCTCCACCGTGCGGATCGTGACGGGCTCCGCGAAGTCAAACGTGATCGTAGCCGTCACGCCACCCTGGATTTGGACGGCCGTCCCCTTCGCGCGCCATGCGTCCCAGTCCGCATTGACGTTGCTTGTGACCCTTGTGGGCTTGAGCGCGCCGACCCACTCTCCCGCCGTCGCGGGGAACGCGAGCACGGCAATGTCGCGGTAGTCCCTCGGATCGGGGGTGGACGGCGCGAGCGTCGGAAGTTTCACTTCGACGCGCTTCCCGCCCTCGACGTCGATGCGCGACCAGATGAGGTGGCGCATGGCGTTCTCCGGCTTGATCCACGGGCCTCCGCTCATCGCCCAGCCCGGACAGTTATGCATCGAGAGCGAGAGACCGAGCCTCTGGCACTCGTCCGCGACGAATCCCATGAGCCCGTCCCACGATTCGCTCAGGCACTTGATCTGCGGCGAGACGCCCGGCCACGGGCTGCCAAACTGTCCGTGAAAGAGCAGGATGCCCGCGAGGCCGGCGTCCTTGATCGCCTCGAAGTCGGCGGTGATGCCGGGCTTCGCGACGTTGCCGCCGATGAAAAAGACATACGTCTCGGGCCGGTTCGCCACAGACGGATTGCGGAACTCGCCTTCGGGAAGACCTGCGGCGTTTACGACACGCGCCAGGCAAAAGAATCCTGCCGACAGAAATATGCCCGTCATCATTCTCGTTTTCATCTTTGAGTTACCTCTGGTTTTTATCATTCGTCACAAGCCAGTCCGCGCGTACTGCTACTCGTATGTGAAGACGAGTTCGCCGCCGGCGGCGATTTCCGCATGGCGCAGGAAGAGCGGGTCGTGGGGCTTGCCGTTGAGCGTCACGGACTTCGCGCGCCGGCCCTTGGCATAGTTCACGGAGCGTATCGTGAACGCCTTGCCGCCACCACGCGGCTGGATGACGATCTTCGGGTACGTGCTTCCATGCATCAGGTAGAGATCCTGTCCGGCGACGGGGAAGAATCCGAACTGGATGAACACGTAGAGCGCGCACATCGCGCCGGAGTCGTTGTCGCCCGGAAGGTCCAGCCCCTTGAAGAGCGTCGCGACACGCGGGGCCCACTTCGTCGTGAGGTCGCCGCGTCCCGTGTACGCGAAGAGCCACGGGATCAGGAATGACGGCTCGTTGTCGAAGGCGACGAGGTTGTTCTCCAGCGCATACGCGACGCGGCGTTCGAACGCGTCCCTGCCGCCGCAGCGGCGGATCAGGCCGTCCATGTCGTGCGGGACGAAAAACGAATACTCCCAGCAGTTCGCCTCGTAGAAGTCGGTGTTGAATCCACGGCGGGGACCGGTCTTCGCGAAGCGTCCGTTCTTCCCGCGCGCCCGCGCAAAGCCGCGCACGCCGCTGGGCGCATCGAAGGCGGTGGCGTCCCATACGTTCGTCCAGTTCCCCGAACGCGCAAGGAATTTCTCCGCCATCTCCGCGTCGCCCAGTCCGCGCAGCACCTGCGCGCAGCACCAGTCCTGATACGCAAAGTTCATCGTGGCGGATCCCGACTTCATGCGTCCGCAGTAATCCTCGCGCTCGCCGCTCGGCACGTAGCCTCTCTCGCGGTAGCCTTTTGTGCGTCCCGTCCAGCGGCTTCGGAGAAGCGGCGCCACGCGCGCCCAGTCGATGCCGGGGATTTTCTTCGCCCAGGCCTCGGCGATCACGCAGTCCGCCTCGTCGCCTCCCTGTCCCACCTTGTACTCCTTGCCCGACGTGTAGCAGGCGTCGCATCTGCCGGTGCGCGCGAAGCGGTCGGCGAAGGAGTTGACGTTCCCGGCGAACGTCTGCGGGTCGATGATCGCCTTGAGCGGGAAGTGGGTGCGCCAGGTGTCCCAGAGCGTATAGTGGTCGTCCCAGCCGATGCCGTCCGCCGTTCGGTCGCGCGGCTGGATGAACGTCTGCGCGAGGATCGAGTAGAAGTGCGCGCGCTCGGCGTCGTCCACTCCTTCGATGGAAATGCAGGAGAGCGTTTCGTCCCAGAGGCGCTTCGAATCTTTTGCCACGTCGTCGGGCGTGCGTCCGGCGAGTTCCGCGACGAAGTACGCCTTTGCCTGCTCGTCGGACTTGAACGACACGGCGATGCGGTGGATGCCGGTCGCGTCGTCGACCTCCGAATGGGCGAAGCACCTGTACGGCGCGGGATTCCAGTTGCCGGTGAACTCACCGGCGGCGTTCACGCAGTCCGCCTTCGCCAGCTTGCAGCGGCGGTCGAGCGGAAGCACGCGCGAGGTGCCGTCTGCGCCGCGGACGCGATAGACGGCGCCGTGGGGCGTCGCGGACACGTCGACGAGCAGTCCCGACGGCTTCAGTCTGACTTTCAGAATGTACGGACGCGCCTCGAGTATCTCCATGTCCTGCGGATCGCACACGTAGCGGAAGATTCCGTAGCTTGGCGTCCCGCCCGTCCCCTGCGCATGGAGCTGCGAGAACCCCACCACCTTGTCGCCCGGCCACCACCCGCTCGTCGGCGCGCCGAAGCCGTGATGCGATCCCCTCGCCCCCGAGTGCGGCGTCGGCCAGAGCGAATCGGGGGACGGATGGGCGGAGCCGTACGGCACGCACGGACCGAGCACGTTGCTCCCGAAGGCACGCGCCGTGCCAAGACGCGAATCGACCCACTCCGCCGGCGAGGGCGCTGCGGAGGCGTCAGGCGCGGCTGCACGGAACGACGCGGCAGACACCGCAAGTGATATGGTTGCAGCCAGCAGTGCGATTTTCTTTCTCATAATTCTGTCTCTTTTCGTACGTCCTGTCTTCTCAGACTTCGCGGCTACGAAAGACGCGATGAAGCTTGAGGCCCAGCTCGACATGGCGGTGTAGCCCTTCAACACGCTCTTCAAGCTCATTTCTGCCGGAGAAGCTCCAACATCTTGCGGTCGACCTTGCGGCCGTCGATTTCGATGTATTCGGCGTCGGGACGGCCGGAATCGACGAAACCGAACGGTCCGTCGTAGTCCCAGATCGCCCAGCCGTAGCCGCGCTTGCGCCATTCTTTGAAACCGGCCTCCATCCACTTCAAACACGACTCGTGGTCCATCTTCGCGTAGCACCCGAACTCGCCGATCATCACGGGGTAGTCTTTCGGGATGCAGTCCTGTTTCGCGAGCATCTTCGCCTGTCCGTCCACCACCCACTGCGCCTCCTTGTCGTCCGCGCTCTTCGGCCAATGGACGGTTCCGGGCCTCGCACCTCCGTACCAGACCCCGCAGTGCGAGAACTGGTGCGGCGCATAACCCCGGAACGACTGGCCCGTGAGCGGCACGTTGAAGAAATACGGCACGGGCACGGTCGCCGTTCGGTTGCCGTCGAGGATAATAAACCGGCCAGGATCAACCTTGTGGATCGCGTCCACGGTCTCGCCGAATACGTGGATGAAGTCTTTCTCTGAGAATGAGGGCTCGTTGACAAGATTGAAGCTCAGTTCGCTGTTTGGGATGCCCTTGTAGCGGCGGGCGAACTCGCGCCAGATGCGTTTGAACGCCTCGAGCGCCACGGGATCACGCGTCACGGCATTCGTTCCCTTCTCCGCCGGATAGGCGATCTTGCCCGGCGCGCGGTAGAGACAGAGATTGACGTGGATTCCGTACTTGCGTCCGTACTCGACCGCCGCATCGACCTTTTCAAGACCCTCCTCGAGCCAATGCTCCCAGTCGTACGCCGAGACGAAGAAGCGGTAGTCGATCGGCAGACGCGCGAAGTTGAGTCCTAGTTTCTTGAAGAGCGCGAATTCCGATTCGAGATAGCGTCCGTACGCGCAGTCGTCCGTCTTGTTCCACGGCGAGTAGAACATCGAGACGGCGTTCACGCCGCGCCACGAACCGATGGCCGGCACGACGGGCGGCGTGTCGCCCTCCGCGAGACGGCGCATCAGCACGCGCGCCGCCTTGCCGCCCTCCGCCACGGCGAACTGCGTGGGGCGCGTGAGCGTGAGGTAGTCGGCGCGGATGCGGTCGGGCGAGAACGCCGCCTTCGAAAGGCGCATCTCGTCGAGATAGCCGCAGAAGTACTCCTCGTTCGCCACGCGCTCATAGACGAGCGCCTCGGCGAAGTGTCCGATGGCGAGCGGACGCCCCGTCACCGTCGGCGCATACGCCGCGCCCTTTGCGGACGCGACGCGCCGTCCGTTGAAGTAGATGGCACTCTCGCCCACCTCTGCATCGTACGTAACCGTCACGTGCGCCCAGCCGTCGCGGAAAGTGTATTTGTCGGTTCCGCCATGCTTGTTCACGTCATACCAGAAGTTCGAGACCCCGCGTCCGCACGACCAGATGCGCTCGCCGCCAGCGATGGCGACCTCGAACCCCTTGTCGTCGCCAAATCCTGCTTTGTTGCTGACGATGCGGGCATGGTGCTCTTCCGTTTGGGTGTCAGGATCGATTGTGCTGTTGACCATGAACGAAACCGTCAGTTTGCCCGTCTTCTCGTATGCGGTCCAGCGCGGATCGTTCGGCACGTTCAGGTACGTTCCCCACTTCGTGGTCTTGGCGGCGGCGTAGTAGCCCTTGCCCACGAACGCATCGGCGTGGATGAAGAGGCGCGTATCCTTGCCACGCACCTCGGCTTCGAGGCCGTTCTTGGAGTCGTGCGTCACGCCCTTCCTGAACTTCGAGAAGTGCCACACACCCATATAGTCGTCGTTCCACACATCTTGCTGTTGTACGCTTGTTGTCCGCGCTCCACCATTTTGCTGTTGTACGCTTGTTGTCTCACGTCCACCCGGCTTCCCCCACCTCGCCGTGATCGTAGTTGCCTTAGTCAGTTCCGGCACGCGCACCCACACGTACGAATCCCCTTCCGGATTCCACGTGTCGATCTCACACGCGAGCGGCCTGCCGTCCGCACCAAAGAACGCAAGATCGCTTCCGTCGGCGGCCGAATCCCTGTAGTCGAATCCCGTCAGCCCGTCGGGAATCTTGACGAGCGCAGGAAAGTCCTTGAGCGTCTCCGTTCCCTCGTAGCCGGAAAACGTCAATCTGCACGACTTCGCCTCCGCACCGCACATCAGTGCCGCGAAAAGCGCAAGCGTCAAAACAACTTTGTGCTTATTCTTCATTTTTATCCTTCGCTATCATCTCAGTAAACAGTCTTGCCATCGTTGTTCTTGGCGAGCTCCGGGAGTCGTACTTCACTTCCCCTCAACTCCCGTACGCATGATTTCCACCGCGCTGCGCTCGGTGAGGACACACGGCGAATCATACACGGGCACGTCGACAAAGATGACGCCGGCGGGGACGACGATCTGGTTCTCCTTCGGGAACGCATAGACGCGCCCCGTGAGAAGGTCGATCCAGACCGGGTCCTTGAACGGTTGCCCGCCGGGATACTTGAACACTGCTGGGCGGGTCTCAAACGAGTCGCCCGGACGCGCATACTTCGGTTTCAGTGACTTGGTTTCGTCCGCATGTGTCCAGAACACGAGAACCCGCCGCCCGTCGGCCTTCTTGTACTCGTAGGTGGAGAGGGTCGTGTCCCGCGTGCCGAAGCGTGAATTCTTCACGCGCTCCAGCGTGTCGTCAAAGACGCTGACCACGTTCTGCACGGCGTAGTACGCGCGCTTGACGGCGATGACCTCCTTGTTCCAGTTGATGCGCAGAAGGCCCTTCAGGTTGATTTCCCGTCCCCTGTGGTTGAAGTCGCAGATCGTGAACACGCTCGACTCCACGTCGTGCCCGAGGTCGCCGAGCATCCGGCGCATGTCCCACTTCGCCTGCGAGTATTCGCTCCACGGGATGCCGCTGAGCGCGAACTTCGTGGCCATCTCGCTCGGACAGCCGTTCTCGCCCTGACGCAGCTTCGCCTTGGGATTGTATTTCGCGAGGACCGCCTTTTGCTTCTCCACGTTCTCGTACGACGATTCCGGCGCGGGCGCGTAGCCGTGGTAGATGAACCAGTCGAACATTTTCACGTCGTCGCCCATTTCCTTGAGGCAATTCTCGAAGTACTCTGGGTTGTTGTGCGCGAGCGAAAGCCCGGCAATGCGCGCGTCGGGGATGTTGCGCTTGATGATCTTCGCCGTGCGGATGTTGAACGCGACGATCTGCTGGAGCGTCTTGTTGCCGCCAATGTCCGGCTCGTTCCACATCGCCCAGTCTCGCACGCGCCCCTTGAAATGCTTCGTCATCGCATCCACCCACGCGTCCCACGCGGCAATCCCCTCGTCGCTCGTCGGGAATCCGCCCGCGAGGTCCCATCCGCCACCGCCCTTGTAGATCGGATTGCCGTAGCCGGTCTCCAGAAGAACGTTGATGCCCTGCGCGCAGGCATAGTCGATGACCTTGTCGAGCCACGCGAAGTCGTACTTTCCCCTCTCCTTCTCGCACTTCGCCCAGCCGGCCTGGAGGCGGATCGTCTTGATGCCGAGCGGCGCGAGGAATGCCTTGTACTCGTCGAAAACCGCGAAGTCACGGTCGAGCGTCTCGCAGCCGAGCGTCCAGTTTGAGCCGCGTATCTCGCGCACGGAGCGAGGGCACAGCGTCCCGATGCGCTTCATGTCCACCTTCAGCGGCGTCCTCACGCGGTCGGGTGAGACATCGAGTTTCACTTCGTGCGCGGATGCCGCCATGCAGACTGCGACCGCAGCGACAACTGCCATTGTCTTTTTCATCTTGACGATGCCCTCTCTTTCCATGCCGGAACGAGGATCGGCGTGCATAGCCCTACCAGACGAACGTGCAGGTCTGGCCCTTGTTCTCCGCCACGATCACGTCCCAGAGCGCGTTGACCGGCGCACCGGGTTCTGACGGAGACGGGAAGAAGAACTCCTTCTGGACCAGCGAGGCGACGGCCCGGTTGCCGCAGGTGCGCAGAAGCACGTAGCCGATGTCGCCCCAGTGTCCGGTGGACGGCAGGCACAGCGTGCGCTTGACGATCTCGCCCTTCCGCCAGCCGTTGCGCATGTAGCGCTTGTACCAGCGGTGGTCGTGTCCGTGGATGTAGCCGATCACGTTGGGCGCCGTCACGAGCGCCCGTGAAAGCGGCTTGCCGCCGGCCGTCAGCTCCTGCACCGGGAAGTGCGAGCAGACGAAGAACGGCTTCTTGCGCTTCGGCAGCTCCGCGAGCAACCAGTCCTGCTGGTCCTTGTCCAGCTTTCCGAATCCCGGTCCCATGTCGCGCAGGCCCCGGTCGTCCGTTCCCTGCAGCCCGTCCAGCATGAGGAAATCCACCGCCCCCGCGTCACACACCGTCACGATGCGCCCGGGCACCTTTGTGCGCTCCAGGTACGAGGGATGGACCTCGAGAAACGTCGACCGGCGGTCGTGGTTGCCCATGCCGATCGTCACGGGGATGCCCGCGTCCTCGAGCTGCTTCAGGTAGGGCAGCGACTGGAGATAGTCCTCCTTGCGCCCGAACAGCCAGGCGAGGTCACCGAACACGACCGCGCGCGATGGGAGCGGGGAGAGCTTCAGTATCTCGCCCACGACGCAGGCGAACTTCTCGCGCTGGTACACCGCGTCGCCCTTGACGCCGTTGACGTGGATGTCGCTCAACAGCACGGTCAGGTCCGGGTCGTAGTCCGCCTTCGCCTTCGCGAACAGCCGAGGTGCCGCCACCGACGCGCCGGCCATCCCGAGGAATCTTCTTCTAGACAGGTCCATGTGAGTCTCCTTCTCTTTCTCTTCTCGTTTGTCGTGTCATGAGGTCAGCGCGTCTTGAACGCGAAGAACAGCGGGCGGTAGATGCCGTCGATCCTGGCGGCCTCCTCAAACGCGCCCGTTGCCGCGTCGTATGCGTAGCTGGCCACGCGCCACGACTCCTTCAGCCCGGCGATGACGAACTTGCCGCCCGGCATGAACTGGAAGTCGCGCGGGAACTTCCCGCCGAGCCTCGCCACGTTGATCCGCTCCATGCGACCTGTGTCTGGGTCTGCGTTGAACACGGAAATCGAGTCGTGCCCGCGGTTGGAGCAGAGCACCTGCGTCCCGTCCTCGGAAAGACGGATCGCCGCCGCCTTGCTGGACTCGCCGGCGCCGTCGGGCAGCAGGTCGTGTTTCTCGATGAAGGCAAACCCCTCGCCGGTGTAGCGGAAGCTCGCCACGATGTTGCCGAGCTCGAACACCACGAAGGCCAGGCGTCCGTTCGGATGGAACACGATGTGGCGCGGGCCCGCGCCCGGCGCAATCGCGCGCGTGTCGATGGAAGCCGACGGCACCTCCTTCATACCCTGCGCGCGGTTGGCGAAATCGTATGCGACCACCCGGTCGAGCGCGAGGTCGACCACGAGCTGGTACCTGCCGTCCGGCGTGACGACGGAGCAGTGCGCATGGGCGGAGTCCTGGCGCGGCTTGTTCGGGCCGTCTCCGACGTGCTTCACCTGGCAGAGTGGATTGAGCGACTCCGGAGCGGGCGCGGCGCAGGACGGATCAAGCGAGCCGTCGCCGAGGATGTTCGCGTAGCCAGCTGTGCCGCATGAGTATTCCGCGTACACGAGCGTGCGTTCGGAGGGGTCGAGCGACACGTGGCACGGAATCGTCCAGCCCGTGCGGATCTCGTTGACGACTTCAAGCCCGTCCCCTTTGACAGCAAGCGCGGCGATGCCGCCGTTGCGCTTGCTTGGCCCGAACGAAGGGCGTCCCATCACCGTGTAGAGCCGGGTGCAGTCGCGGTTGAGCGCCATGTAGATCGGACTCTCGAACGTGTCCAGCGCGCCGCACATGCGCATCGCGCCTGTCTCGGCGTCCGATTCGAGTATGTGGATGCCTTCCGGATGGTCCTCCGCCGTGTAGCTGCCGACGTAGGTGATGTATTTCATGGTACGAGACCGCGGTTCCATTGCCGTTCTCCTTGTTTCCTGCTGGCATGTGTAGTATATCAGAAATTCCGATTCGCGTGGGGATTTACAAGTTCCGCCACGCGGACCGCAACGCGCTGGAGCTCGGCGTCGGTCTTGCCGATGTCCACCGCCGCGCGCAGACGCGCCGCGCCGCGCGCAACGGTTGGATAGCGGATCGCGGGAATCAGCACGCCCTCGCGTGCCAATGCCTCCGACACCGCACACGCCCTCCGCTCATCGCCGATCGGGATCGGCACGATCGCGCTCTGCGTCGCGCACGCCACGCCCGCCGCGTTCAAGGCCGCGGCGAACCGCGCCGCCTTCGCGCGCAACGCCGCCGCGCGTCCCGGCTCCGCCTCCAGAATTGACAGGGCCGCGTCCGCCGCCGCCATTGCACCCGGACCCGGCGCCGTCGAGAAGATGAACGACCGCGAACGGTTCCGCAGGTAATCGCACACGGTGCGGCTCGCGCACACGAACCCGCCCTCGCTCCCGAGCGCTTTCGAGAGCGTGCCGAGGATGATGTCCGGCTTGCAGCCGAAATGCTCCGTGAGCCCGCGCCCCGTCGCGCCAAGGACGCCCGTCGCGTGCGCCTCGTCGATCATCGAGATCGCCCCCGCCCGATGGCAGACCTCAAGGAACTTGGGCAGGTCGAGGATGTCGCCGTCCATCGAAAACACGGCGTCGCTCACCACGAGTGTGCGCCGGCGCGGACCCGCCGCCGCCAGCTGTCGCGCGAGGTCGTCCATGTCTCCGTGCCGGTACACGAACACGTCCGCGCGCGAAAGACGGCAGCCGTCGATGATGCTTGCATGGTTGAGCGCGTCGCTGAACACGGCATCGCCCTTCCCCACGAGCGCGCTGATCGTCCCCACGTTCGCCATGTAGCCCGTCGCCCACACGATGGCATCCTCCGTGTCCTTGAACGAAGCGAGGTGCTGTTCTAGGCGCACATGCTCGGGTAACGTACCCGTCACGAGACGAGACGCGCCCGATCCCGCCCCGTGGCGCTGGATCGCCGCACACGCCGCTTCCTTGAGGCGCGGGTCTTCGGCCAGGTTCTGGTAGTCGTTCGACGCGAAGGAAAGCATTCCCGCCGGATGGTCCTGTGACGGCCGCGACAAGCGCGGCCGCTCCCGGCATGTGCGCAACAATCCCTGCGCGGCCCGTTCGCGCAATTCATCGGCCAAGACCTGCTCGAACGCGGGAGCGGCCGCGCTTGTCACCACCACGGGAGCGGCCGCGCTTGTCACCACCACGGGAGCGGCCGCGCTTGTCACCACCACGGGAGCGGCCGCGCTTGTCGCGGCCGTCGGCACGCCCGCGACGAGCACGCACTGCTTCTGCAAATACGCGATCGTCCCTGCCACGCCCTCGCGCGATCCCCGATACAAAAAGATACGCCCCCCGCACGGATTGCCCTTCTCCTTGATCGTCGTGATACGGCAATACCCAATTTCCTTCGTCGCCACGTAACCCGTCACGTAGTCCGGATCGTCCGACACGCAGATCTCGCCCACGATTCCCGGCGCATTCGCCACCTTCGTGGCAAGTACCACCGCCTCCGCAAAGTGGTTCTTCTTGCTCGCGTCCCCATTGGAACAACGGGCATCCTGCCCGTTGTACGTCGCATCCATGTATGTCGCACGCACGCCACGCGCAGGATCCGGCTCAAGACGTTCAAGCGTATCCGCGTCCAGCAACATCGCGCCACGCATCGCGTATGTCTCCGTGAAACGCGCCATGATCTCGTCGATGCGCGTGATGCCCGCGCCCGCCAAAAGACGCGCCGCCACGGCGCGTCCCTCTTCTGGCGTCTGCGTGACGTGTGTCGAAACCGGCAGCGCCTCAAGATGCACGATCTCGCCCGCTTCCTCAGCCTTGAGGTGAATCTCGTCCGGCGCGCCCTTCGCGTGGTGGAGCGCGCGCTCGGCGAGTGCGGAGACGAGCGCGGGGATGTCGTCGGCGGGCACGATCCGCTCCGCCCCCGAGATGTGTTCGCCCGCGCGCGCCGCACGCATCTTGACGGCGAAGAGACGGTCGTCACTCATGGAAATCGCCCTCCGGCACAGGGCCTGCTGGGCACGACGCAAGGTCGCGGATTGCCTCCGTGATACGCATGACCGTAGCCGTATCCGAGACGAGCGGCGGCATCGTGTAGATGTAGCGGCTGAACGGACGCAGCCACACGCCGTGGCGCGTGATGACGCGGTCGACGTCCACCTGCGCGGGCAACGCATCCTTCACCTCCACGATGCCAACGGCGCCTGAAACGCGCACGTCCGACACGTTCGGCATCTCGCGGCAGGGCGCGAGCCCGTCCCGCAGTTCACCCTCGATGCGGGCGACGGCGGCGGCGTAGTCGGACCGCTCGAAGAGATCAAGCGACGCGAGACCCGCCGCGCACGCGATCGGGTTCGCCATGTACGTGGGGCCGTGCATGAACGCGCCGGGTGAACCGGATGAAATCGTCTCCGCCACGCGCGCGGAGGCAATCGTCGCCGCGAGCGTGACGTGTCCGCCCGTAAGCGCCTTGCCCACGCAGAGGATGTCGGGCGCGATGCCTGCGCGTTCGTGCGCCCAGCGCGGACCCGTCCGGTGGAAACCGGCCGCGATCTCGTCGAAAATCAGCAGCAGTCCCTTTTCGTCGCAGAGCGCGCGCATCTGGCGCAGGTAGTCGGGCGAATAGAAACGCATCGCGTTTGCGGCCTGGAAATACGGTTCGCAGATGACGCCGGCGATCTCGTCGCCGTGTTCCTCCACCACGCGCACGAGCGTGTTGAAATCAAGTGGATCGGCGAAATAGTGCTGTGGCATGATTGAACGGAAAAGCGTATGCATGCCGTCGGGGTCGCTGAGCGCCATCGCGCAGCAGGTGTCGCCATGGTAGCCGCCGAGCAGCGCCACGAGTTTGCCCTTCCGCGGAAAACCGCGCGCGTGCTGGTACTGGACCGCCATCTTCGTGGCCACCTCCACGGAGATGGATCCGGAATCCGCGAAGAACACGCGGTCGAGGCCGGGCGGCGTAAGCTGCACAAGGCGTTCGGCGAGCGCGATCGCGGGCTCGTGCGTGAGGCCGCCGAACATCACGTGCGAGAGGCGTTCGGACTGGCGGCGCATGACCTCGACGATGTGCGGGTGGCTGTGCCCGTGTGCCACGCACCACCAGCTCGAGACGGCGTCCACGAGCGTGGAACCGTCGTGCAACACGAGGTTCACGCCGTGCGCCTCCTTCACGAACCGCACAGGCGGCGGGTTCGCCACCGAGGCGTAGGGATGCCAGATGTGCGTATGGTCGAATGCAAGGAGATCGTCCATCACAGCCCCTTTCCCTGCGCGAACAGCGGCGCGAAATCAATGTCATCTGTCAAAACAGGTCTGACCTGTTTTGACACTTTTATTAACACCGGCGGGAAGCCGAGGCGCTCCATGGCGCGGCGCGTGACGGCGGGCGTATCCGCGTCGATCGTGGGATCGGCATCGGGGGACCAGTTGTAGACCACGCCCGCCACGGATATCCCACGCGCCTTCGCGGCCTCAAGGGAGAGAATGATGTGGTTGATGGAGCCGAGGCGTCCGCTTGCCACGAGGACAAGCGGCCAGCCCTGGGCGGCCGCGAAATCGACGGCCAGCGTCTCCGCCGTAAGCGGCACGGCGAGTCCTCCCGCCCCTTCCACAAGCACCACTTCGTGTGCGGCGGCGCAGGCAGCGACGGCGTGTGCGATTTTCTCCAGGTCCACCGTACGCCCTTCGAGGCGTGCGGCAAGCTCGGGAGAGGATGGGAAAGCGAATATCTGCGGTGCGGTGAGGCCAAGGTCATCCTCGGGAAGACGGTCCATCCCCGCGAGCGCACGATGCGCGTCGAGGTCTTCGGAAAAGCCCGTGTTGCCGGTCTGAACCATCTTCACGGTGATCACGTCGCGTCCCGTTGCCCGAAGCCACCGGGCCATGAGGCCCGTCACCACGGTTTTCCCCACGCCCGTGTCGATGCCCGAAATAAAATAGACGCGTCCTGACATGTCACGCAAGATTCGAGTGGATCTCGAGGTGGAGGGTGAAGCGCTTCGGCGCGTTGGGGTCGGCGGCACGGAGCGGGATGAGCGCCTTCTTTATTTTCGGCAACTTGGGACGCAGCGCGAAGAGCTGTCCGGCCGTACGCACGTAGAGGAACAGATGTCCGTCCTGGTAGCGTCCTGGACGCGCGGCAATGTCGGGGAAGAGCGTCTTCCACTGGGCGCACACGGCATCGAAGAAGGCGCTGCGTTCGGTGAGCAGGTCGCCGAGGATGCCGTCCATCAGCGTGCCGACAGACGCCGCGGGCACGCGCGTCTCGACAGGGTCGCCGTCAATGGGCAATCCGGGCGTCACGCGGTCGGCGAGGCGCTTGCGCGCCGCGCGGTCGCGCAGGCGGCGTCGGAGCTCGGGATGGTTGCGCAGGGGGTCAGGCGAAGCGTTCGGCGTCGTAGATTTCATTTGCGCCCTCCAGTTCTTCACGCGTGCCGTAGCCCCACGTGCAGCCAATCGTGTACATGCCGGCAGCGGCGCCGGAAACGACATCGCCCTTCGTATCGCCTACCATGACGGCGTCGGACGGGACGATCCCGCGTTCGCGCATCACCTCCGTCAGAAGTTCCGCCTTCGTGAGGGACCTCTTCGGGAGGGCCGCGCTTGTCGCGGCCTTCGCGGACGGATCAACGAACATGTCAACCGTGAAGGAACCGTCGAACAGCGAGTCCCAGCCGAGCTTCTCCATGAGGATGTGCGTGGGGTTCCAGCGCTTGTTCGTGGCCACGTAGATGCGGCAGCCCTGGCGCTTCAGGTCGGCGAGCCACGCCGGCACCCACGGATAGGGATGCGTGGCGGGAAACCCACCTGCATCGTAGCAGGTGCGGAACTGCGCCTTGACGGCGTTCACCAATTCGGGCGTGGCGTCGTCGAAGAGCATGTACACGACCTGATCAAGCGTGGGGCCGGTGCGGTAGACGCGGTCAAACTGCGGACAGTCACGGCCGATGTTGTGCAACGCCGCACGCCAGGCGGACTTGATGTCCGCCTCCGTGTCGCAGAGCGTGCCATCGAAGTCGAAGAACCAGTGCTGTCTCATCGTCGTCCTGAAAAGAGAAAGGACACAGCGTGGATCCACGCCGTGCCCTTCCGACATACTCCCCGTATGGAACGTGCTGGGAATCACGCCCACTCGGGTCGCAAATCGTTTACTTCGCGATGACGCGGGCCATCTCGAGGACCTTGTTCGAGTAACCCCACTCGTTGTCATACCACGAGAGGAGCTTCACGAAGGTCGGGTCGAGGCACATGGACTTGTCCGCGTCGAAGATCGACGTACGGGCATCGCCGCGGAAGTCGGTGGAGACCACCGCGTCCTCGGTGTAGCCCAGGATGCCCTTGAGGGAACCCTCAGAGGCTTCCTTGACGGCCGCCTTGATCTCCTCGATCGTGGCAGGCTTCTCGAGCTCGGCCGTGAGGTCGACGATCGAGACGTCGCTCGTGGGAACGCGCATCGAGATGCCGGTGAGCTTGCCGTTCAGGTCGGGGAGGACCTTGCCGACGGCCTTCGCCGCGCCCGTCGAGGACGGGATGATGTTCTCGAGGATGCCGCGGCCACCGCGCCAGTCCTTCTTGGATGGGCCGTCGACCGTCTTCTGCGTCGCCGTGGCAGCGTGCACCGTCGTCATCAGACCGCGCTTGATGCCGAACTTCTCGTGGATGACCTTCGAGAGGGGCGCGAGGCAGTTCGTGGTGCAGGAAGCGTTGGAGATGATGTCCTGACCGGCGTAGGTCGTGTGGTTCACGCCATAGACGAACATCGGGGTCGCGTCCTTGGAAGGAGCGGACATGATGACCTTCTTGGCACCGGCCGTGATGTGGGCGCGGGCCTTCTCGTCCGTGAGGAAGAGGCCGGTGGACTCGACGACGATCTCGGCGCCGACTTCGTTCCACTTGAGGGCGGCCGGATCCTTCTCGGCCGTGAGGCGGATCGCCTTGCCGTCAACGATGAGGTTCGTGCCGTCGACCTTGATGTCGTGCTTGAAGATGCCGTGCACGGAATCGTACTTCAGCATGTAGGCGAGGTAGTCGGGATCGAGCAGGTCATTGATGCCCACGATCTCGATGTCGTTCGCGAAGTTCTCAACCGCCGCGCGGAAAACCATGCGGCCGATGCGGCCGAAGCCGTTGATGCCAACCTTGATAGCCATTTCTTCTATTTCTCCTTTGGACTCTCCACTTGGGACCTCCCCGAGCGGAAAATTGGCAAGAAGTTTATCATAATCCGCGGCCCCAGTCAAGGGGGCTACGCCCGCTTTTTCAAGACCGTCACCAATTGTCACCAATTGCAGGTGGTGAGGTCCTCGAGGCGGTCGTAGTAGTTGCGGTAGAAGCTCTCGGCCTTCGAGAGCATCTCCACGGCGTGTTCGGGATTGCGCTTGAGGAGGAGCTTGAAGCGGTTCTCCTCGGAAGCCGTGGCCGCAAACGACTTTGACGGCGGCTTGGAGTCGAGCTCGAGCGCGGAGAAGCCCTTCGCGCTGCGCGAGGGATCGTAGCGGAAGAGCGGGAAGTGCCCGGTCTCCACGGCTGTCTTCTGCCGCTCGAAGCCCTGCGCCATGTCGATGCCGTGCGCCACGCAGTGCGAGTAGGCGATCACGAGCGCGGGGCCGTCGTAGGCGTCCGCCTCCGCGAGCGCCTTCGCGGCGGCCTGCGGGTTCGCGCCGAGCGAGATCTGCGCCACGTACACGTCGCGGTACGTGAGGATGATGCCGCCGAGGTTCTTCTTCATCGTGGGACGCCCGCCGGCGGCGAACTTCGCCACCGCGCCCATCGGCGTCGCCTTCGAGGCCTGTCCGCCGGTGTTGGAGTACACTTCGCTGTCGAGAACGAGCGCCTTGATGTTGCGTCCGCTCGCGAGCGCATGGTCGAGTCCGCCGAACCCGATGTCATACGCCCAGCCGTCGCCGCCGATGAGCCACACGCTCTTGCGGATGAGCCAGTCGGCGTTGGCGAGCATCGAGACGGCGCGCGCGTCGGTGCGCCCGGCGAGCGATTTCTTGAGCTGCTCCACGGCAGCGCGCATGTCCTCCACGCCGCGCGGCGTCGCCTGGTCGATGCCGCTCACGCGTGCGGCGGCCTCGCGCACCGCCGCCGGTTCGTCGCGGTCGAGCATGAGCTTTGCCGCCTCGGCGCGCGCGCGCGCCTCGAGGTTGTCGCAGGTGACGCGCATGCCGAGTCCGTACTCGGCGTTGTCCTCGAAGAGCGAGTTGCCCCACGCGACGCCGCGACCGTCCATGCGCGTGCAGTACGGCGCAGTTGGCAGGTTGCCCGCGTACACGCTCGAGCAGCCCGTCGCGTTCGCCACCACGAGGCGTTCGCCGCAGATCTGCGTGAGGAGGCGGATGTACGGCGCCTCGCCGCATCCGGCGCACGCGCCACAGAACTCGAAGAGAGGCTTCTTGAGCTGCACGTCGTTGTAGTTCGACATGTCGAGCTTCGTGGCGTCTGCCTCGGGGATCGTGAGGAAGAACTTCCACATCGCGAGGTCGCGGTCGCGGTTCTTCTCCTCGTGCGGCTGCATCTCGAGCGCGCCGCGTGCGGCCGCCGGACAGTTCGCCACGCAGAGTCCGCACCCCGTGCAGTCCTCCGTGGAACACTGCACCGTGAACTTGCCGCCATGCCGGCGGTAGGCGGGCGACTTCGCGTCCGCCGAACGGAAACCGGCCGGCGCGCCCACGAGCGAGTCGGCGGGGAACGCCTTGAGACGCAGGGCGGCATGCGGACACGCCCCGGCGCAGCGTCCGCACTGCACGCACGCGGCGGGGTTCCACACGGGCACGTCCGCCGCCACGCCGCGCTTCTCCCACTGCGTGGTCGCAACGGGCCACACGCCGTCCACGGGAATCTTCGAGACGGGCAGCTCGTCGCCCTTCTGCGCAATCATCTTCGCCGTCACCTCGCGCACGAACTCCGGCGCTTCGGGATCGACGACGGGCGGGATCGGCGCAAGACCGGAAACGGTCTCGGGCACGGGCACCTTGTGTATGCCGGCCGCCGCCGCCTCGATGCAGGCGATGTTCTTGCGCACCACGGCGTCGCCCTTCGAGGCATACGTCTCCTCGGCGGCGGCCTTGAGGTAACTCACCGCCTCGTCCGCCGGCAGGATGCCGGAAATGCGGAAGAACGCGGCCTGCATGACGGTGTTGATGCGCGTGCCCATGCCGTTCTCGCGGGCGATCTTCGCCGCGTCGATCACGTAGAAGTTGATCTTCTTCTCGACGATCTCCTTCGCCGTCTCGGCGGGCAGGTGCGCCCACGTCTCGATGGGGCCGTACGGCGAGGCGAGCAGGAACGTGGCCCCTTCGCGGGCGTTCGAGAGCATGTCGTACTTCTGGAGGAACGAGAAGTTGTGGCAGGCTATGAAGAGCGGCGACTCGCAGAGGTACGGGCTCAGGATCGGCTTGGGGCCGAAGCGGAGGTGCGACACGGTGAGGCCGCCCGCCTTCTTCGAGTCGTACACGAAGTAGCCCTGCGCGTAGAAGTCGGTGTGCGCGCCGATGATCTTGATCGAGTTCTTGTTCGCGCCCACCGTGCCGTCGGAGCCGAGACCCCAGAACACGCACTCGTGGCGGCCGGGATGGACGATGTGGTAGCCCTTCGCGGGCGGGAGGGAACGGCCGGTCACGTCGTCGTCCACGCCGAGCGCGTAGCCGTCGAGCGGCGCCTTCGCGTCCATGTTGTCGAACGCGGCCTTCACGTGGCCGGGCGCGAACTCCTTGCCGCCGAGTCCGTAGCGCGCGGCGAAGATGGCCGGGCGCTTGAACTTCGCTGTCCCCGTGCGACACGCGCGGTCCACCGCGCCGAGCACGTCGAGGTAGAGCGGCTCGCCCTCGCTGCCGCACTCCTTCGTGCGGTCGAGGACGGTGATTGCGCGCACGGTCGCCGGCAGCGCGGCAACGAGGGCGGAGGCGTCGAACGGACGGTACAGCCGCACCGTCACCACGCCCACCTTCTCGCCCGCCTGCACGAGCGCGTCCACGGTCTCGCGGACGGTCTCGGATCCGGAGCCCATCACCACGATCACGCGCTCGGCGTCCGGCGCGCCATGGTAGTCGAAGAGGTGGTAGGCGCGGCCGGTGAGTTCGGCGAAATGGTCCATCGTGCGCTGCACGATGCCGGGCAGTTCGTCGTAGAAGCGGTTGGACGCCTCGCGTCCCTGGAAATACACATCCGAGTTCTGCACGGTACCGCGGATGATCGGATGTTCGGGGGAGAGGCCGCGCGCGCGCTGTTCGGAGACGAAGCGGTCGTCGATCATCGCGCGGATCGTCGCCGTGTCCACCTGGTCGGTCTTCTGTACCTCGTGGGACGTGCGGAAACCGTCGAAGAAATGCATGAACGGCACGCGTGACTCGAGCGTCGCCGCGTGTGAGATGAGCGCGAGGTCCTGCGCCTCCTGCACGCCCGAGGAGGCGACCATCGCGATGCCCGTCTGGCGGCATGCCATGACGTCCGAATGGTCGCCGAAGATGCACGTGCCGTGTACGGCGAGCGCGCGGGCGGCCACGTGGAAGACGGCCGGGAGCAGCTCGCCCGCCACGCGGTAGAGGTTCGGGATCATCAGCAGAAGACCCTGCGACGAGGTGAACGTGCTCGCCACCGCGCCTGCGGAAACCGCACCGTGTACGGCGCCTGCCGCACCGCCCTCGCTCTGCATCTCCACCACCTCGGGAACCGCGCCCCAGATGTTCGGACGCTTCGCCGCCATGTACTCGTCGGCCTTCTCGCCCATCGGGGACGAGGGCGTGATGGGGTAGATAAACGCCACGTCGCTGCATGCGTAGGCGACGCGTGCGACCGCCAGATTGGCGTCGGTCATCGTTTTCATGTCTGTCTCGGGTTTTCTACCGCCCTGCCGGCGGACGGCCTTTTGCTACTTGATCGCGCCGAGGGCGATGATCGTGAACACCATCGTGAAGATGGCCACGGTCTCGACGATGCCCAGCGCGCCGAAGTAGTTGGTGAGGCCCTGCCCCGTCTCGGCCTGCGCGTCGCACGCGGCGGCGGCGGCACGGCCCTGGAAGAGCGCGGAGAGGCCGATGCCGAGTCCCGCGAAGATGCCGAGGAGCACGCAGGCGAAGCCGGCGCCGGCGACAGACGTCTTGCCGAGCATGATGAACATCAGGATCATCCCGTACAGGGTCTGGGTGATCGGCGCGCCCACGAGGCCGAGCAGGATGAACGGCGCCGGCTTGTTGGCGGCGTAGCACTTCTTCCACGCGCCCACGGCCGCCGAGGCGGCGAAACCAGTTCCAAACGCGGAACCCGCCGCGCTCAGTCCCAAGCAGGCGATCGCGCCCGCGACAATCATCGGATCCATTTTTCGTTCTCCTTTTTAATGCTTTTTGAAGGGTGTGAAGGCATATCCCGCCCAGGAGATGCCCTTGTGGTTTGAAAATTCGAGCGTGTTGAGGCGCACGGCGTGCACGAGAATCGAGAGTCCCGCCATCGCGAAGTTGAGTCCGTGCCCCACGAGCAGGATCAGCACGAGCGGGATCCACTTGATCCAGATCGGCAGGGCGAGCCCCACGGCCATGTCGTTGAAGTTCTGCGCCACCTTCACGGACGCGAGCCCCACCGCGAACAGGCGCACGTAGGAGATGATGTCGCCCAAGCAGCTCATCACGTTGAGCGGCAGCATGCCCAGCTCGATGCCGCGGCTCTTCAGCTCGTTGCCCTTCAGCGTGAAGCCGAACACGAGCGCAAGCGACACGCCGAGCTCCCAGTAGAGCCACGTCGGGAACGAACTGAAGATGCCCACGATGGAACACGTCGTCCAGTACATGAAGAACACGATGCCCGCCCAGCCGAACTGGCTCAGGCACACGCGGTCGTTGATCATGGAGATGCCGCTCCACACGCGCGCGATCATCAGGTGGGACGCGCCGATCGTGAAGCAGAGCAGCATCATGTTGTTGTAGCTCGGGTCCGCCAGCCACTTCACCGTGGGCCAGTTCCGCGCGAACGGAAGGCCCGCGCCGAACCACGTGTTCGAGAGAAGTCCCCAGATCACCGTCGCCGAGCTGAACACGGTGAGCAGCGTGAGCCAGCTGCGCACGAGCGCCGGACGGTGCCGCGCGCCCTCGCTCGGCTTCGTCTTGAACCAGCCCCACAGCGTAAGCGCGAGGATGATCGCCCCGTACCCGCCGTCGCCGACGAGCATCGCGAAGAACAGGGAGAAGTAACACAGAAACGGCACCGACACGTCCGACTCGTTGTACGCCGGCGCGATGCCCAGCCCGGAGAACAACGCAACAACCGGACGGAACACCTTGGGGGGACGGATCAGCGTGGGCGGCGCCTCGTCCGGACGCGCCTCTCGCAGCAGGATGCCCCAGCCGCGCGACACGGCCTTCGCGCGCAGGCGCGGCACGGCGGACGCCGGCACCCAGCCCGTCATCCACGAGACCTCGCCCTGCGTGGCCAGCACGTCGCGCGCCGCCGCAAACGCCACCTGGTCCTTCAATCCCGGATAGCGCGCCTCGATCGTCGAGACGCGCGCGTTCGCCTTGGCAAGCGCCGCGAGACAGCCCGACGCCCGCGCTTCGGCCGCCGCAAGCCGTGTCTGCGTGGCCGAGAGCCGCTCGGCCGGCAGCGGCACCTCCGTCCAGCCCTCCGGCAGATCTTCGCCGAAGAAAGCCTTGCCCTGCGGCGGGCGTTCCCCGTCAACCGCCAGTCGCACAGGCACGCCCGCCGCGCGCAGCGATTCGGCGAGCGCAGGGTCGAAGTCGCCGAACGGCGCATACTTCCGCACCGTCTGGCGTAGCGCCTCCGCCTCGTCCTCCGCCGCCTGCCGCGCGGCGTCCACTTTCAAGACCTCTTCTACAAGCGCCGTGCTCTTCGCGTTCTCGAGCCTGCGGGACTCCTCGCAATCCGGTGGTTCGGGCGCGTCTTTCCCGACCTCGCGCGCGGCCTTGGCGACGATCCGCACGGCGCGCTCCGCGGCGGCAAGCTCCTCCTTCGCGGCGGCGAGATCGGGCGAGGCCGCGGCGGACAGGTCCAGATGCACGCATCCCAGGTCGCGCAGCGCCTCCAGGGCCTTCACGCCTTCTTGCGCCACGCACAGAAGCGTGAGATGCTTCATCTCGACGATCATGCGGCCTCCCCTTCGCCGGGCGACCGGCTCTTCGCGATCTTGCCGCGCGTGACGGCGGCCGTCTGCTCGTCGCCGATGGCGATCTTGATCACGCGGATGTTCTCGCGGCAGGCGGGAATCTTCACCTTCTCGAAGAGGTTGACGCGCTGGGACGTTGTGCGCAGCTCCTCGGCGATGCGCCGCCGCTGCTCCTCCAGCACCATGCGCTCGCTCTGGAGCGCCAGGATGCCGGTCCACGCCGCGACGGCATCGTCGATCCAGGCGGGCGTCGACCACAGGTCGACCGGCTTCACGTCGGCGTCGATGCCGTCGAACACGGGAATCTCCACGCCGGCGATGTTCGCCTGGGACGTGCGGATCTTCTTCACCGAAACCAGCCCTTCCAGTTCCTCGCCGCCCGTCGCAAACAGGGCCACCCAGCTGTTCAGGCGTTCCCGCTCCGCCCGTTCGCGTGCGGACACGGCGTCCGCCTTCGCCACGATTCCGGCGATTTCGCCCTGAAGCTGCTGTTTTTTCAGCTGCAACATGGGCAGAAAGCGCTGGAAACGCTTGAGCGCGTCCGTCTGAGCCTTCAGCTCCGTCTTTGTCAGTTTGACCTTGGCCATCTCTAGTCTGCCGTTTGAATGGCGTATAGTATAACCTTTCGGCGGACGGAAATCAAGTTTTCACATTTGGCCATTCCGGCCATCCGCGCCTTCGCGCCTGACTGGCGGGGCCGCTTGCGATATGGTATAATCTGCGCCGTGAGTACAGAGGCCGCATTCCAGAGACTTGCGAAATCCAAGTTCCGCAGCCGGTTCCGACTTTCGGAAGCGGACAGGACGTACATTGCCGCCAAGGGCATCGAGACGGTCCGCCGCCATTGCGAGGACTTCATACGGACACGTCTCGCCCCCGCCAACCCTCCGAACGACGGCCGGCAGACGCCAATGCGAGGGCATCCCGTTTTCAAGGCGCAGCACGCCTGCGCCTGCTGTTGCCGCGACTGTCTCCTGAAATGGTGGAAGGTCCCGAAAGGAACCGACATCCCGCCCGAGCGCCAGTCTCGCATCGTCGACTTCCTCATGGCGTGGATCGACCGCCAGCTCAACGACTTTTGAACGACCAAGCACTGACTATGCCCATGAAACGAACAGAAAATCTCAAACGTGAATGCGCAGGGCGGATCGCCGCCCTTCTGCTTGCGCTTTCGCCGCTCGCCGCGATAGCGCGCCCCCGCCCCAACATCGTCTTCATCCTCGCCGACGACCTGGGCTTCGGCGACGTCGGATTCCAGCCGTTCGCGCAGACGAACGTCCTCGCCCGCCTCCGGACGCCGGGCCTCGCCCGCCTCGCCGAAGGCGGCGTCACGCTTACGGCCCACTACGCCGCGGCGCCTGTCTCCGCGCCAAGCCGCGCCTCGCTCATCACCGGTCGCGTCCAGGGCGCCTGCTCCCTCCGCGACAACTGCTTCGACCGCGCGTTCACGGAGACGAACACGCTCGCGTCCGTCCTCCACGGCACCGGCTACGCCACATGGGCCGTCGGCAAGTGGGGCGTCGCCGGCGGCGGCGAGTCCGGCGAACCCGTCTCGTCGCATCCCCTCGACCGGGGGTTCGACTACTTCTACGGCTTTCTCGACCATCTCGCCGGCCACACCTACTACCACTACCGCGGCCACCTGAAGAACGCCTTCATGGGCATCACGGAGAACCGCTCGGACGCCACCGACTCCGCCATCGGCATCTACTCCACCGATCTCTTCGTCGCAAAGGCCAAGCAGCTCGTCTCCCGCCACGTCGCCACCCGTCCCGACACGCCCTTCTTCCTCTATCTCGCCGTCAACACCATCCACGGATCCGGACGGGACAACCCCACCCTGACGAACAAGAAGCCCCTCCACGTCCCAGGACGCCCCTACCCGTCTCAAGGCGTCTCGTGGCCGCTCGCGCCCGAGCCGATCGAAATGCGAAACACCTGGATCGAACCGACCTACCGCACGCTCCCCGAACCGGCCGCCCGCTACGCAACGGCCATCTCCCGCCTCGACGACGCGCTCGCCGACTTCCTGCGCGAACTCGACCACCTCGGGATCGCGCGCGACACGCTCGTCGTGTTCACGTCCGACAACGGCCCCGCCGACGAATACGGCGCCAATCCGCGTGCATTCGCGTCGAACGGCCCCTTCGACGGGCTCAAGCGCGACGTCTTCGAGGGCGGCCTCCGCGTTCCCGCGATCGTTCGCTGGCCTGCGCGTCTCGCGGGCGGGCAGACGGACGCCGCCCCGTCGCAGTTCCACGACTGGATGGCGACGCTCGCCGCTGCCGCGGACGCGACATGCCCGCGCGAATCGGAGGGCGTTTCGCTTCTTCCGCGCTGGCGCGGATGGGCGGCAGGCTGCGCCATCCCCCCCGTACCGTCGCTCGTCTATACGCAGTACGAATTCCCCTGGGGCGGAGCCTCCGCGACGTTCCGCGCGTTCAAGGCGCGCAAGGCCCCCGTACGCGGACTCCAGCAGATGGTGCGCGTGGGCGACTACGTGGCCCTGCGCACGCGCATGCGCGAAGGCCCCGCACGAACGCGCCTCTACAACGTCGCCAGGGATCCGTTTGAGGCGCACGACCTCTCGAGTCGTCCGGAAGAGCAGGCGCGCCTCAAGGCGCTCACCGCCATACTCGACGAAAGGCGTCGACCATGACGCCGTTCGCCCTCCTCGTGAAGCCGGTGGGCGCAGCGTGCAACATCGCCTGCGACTACTGCTTCTACCGGGAGAAGTCCGCGCTCTACCCCCACGGCCCCGCCCTGATGCCGGACGCCGTCCTCGAGCACATGCTCGACACGTATCTCGCACTGCCCTTCGACGCGTACTCCGTGATCTTCCAGGGCGGAGAGCCGCTACTGGCCGGACTGCCCTTCCTCAGGCGGGCGAACGACCTCGCAAAACGCCGCCTCGCCGCCGGAAAGACGCTCAACCTCTCCATCCAGACGAACGCGACGCTGATGACGCGCGAGACCGCGCGGTTCTTCGCGGACGAGGGCTGGCTCGTCGGCGTGAGCGCGGACGGCCCGGCATCCGTCCATGACGCCCACCGCCGCACGGCTTCGGGAGAGGGCACACATGCGGCGGTTCTCCGTGGACTCGACGCGCTCCGCGCCGCAAACTGCGACTACAACATCCTCGTCCTCGTGACGAGGGCCAACGTGCAGATGCCGGATCGCATCTACCGCTACGTCCGCGACGAACTCGGCGGAACGTGGCAGCAGTACACCGACCACCTTGAAAGCCTCGCCCTGCCGGAGTGGGACGACTTTCTCTGCGGCATTCTCGACACGTGGCTCGCGGACGGCGATCCCGGCCGCGTCTCCGTGCGGAACATCGACGCCGCGCTCTCCTACGCAACCCTTGGCCGCGCCGACCAGTGCATCTTCGGCGACCGATGCGACGGCCATCTCGTCGTCGAACGCAACGGGGACATCTACCCCTGCGACTTCTTCGTGTCGTCGGGAACGCGCCTCGGCAACATCCTTGCAGAGGACTGGCGCACGCTACGCGAGAAACCCGCCGCACGCGCCTTCGCCGCACGCAAATGCCCCCGCCATCTTTCATGCATTTCGCGGATGGCGTTCTACGACCGCCTTTTAAAGGACGTGCTTCAGCCTTCTACGGGCGACTTCGGCAAGATGGCGGACAACGGCAACGGGCGTGGGCTGGGCGTCGGACATCCTGAAACGCGGAAAGAACCGCGTGACGTGTAGAGGTATCTCTGGCGAAATGGAAGCGACAAGCTCCGCAATCGCTTCGATGTCGCCATCCGTGTCGTTCCGCCCCGGCACAATGAGCGTCGTCACCTCCACATGGCACCTAGCGGCGTGAAGCGTCCGGATCGTGCGACACACCGCCGCGAAGTCACCGCCGACCCAATCATAGTATTCCTGAGACGGTCCCTTGAGATCGACATTCGCGGCGTCGACGAGCGGCGCAAGCTCCTCCACGACCGCAGCCTCGGCGCATCCGTTCGAGACAAGCACGTTGAGCATTCCGCGCGCATGGACCTCGCGCGCGCAGTCGCGCACGAACTCCCACCCTATCAGCGGCTCGTTGTAGGTGTAGGCGAGGCCAAGATTTCCACGTTCGCGCCTGACCTTGAGGGCAAGGTCGGCGAGTTCGACGGGCGTGGCGACCTGGTAGGACACGCCGTTCTCCCCGCACTGCGAGATCGAATCGTTCTGGCAGAACGGACACCTGAGGTTGCACCCGAAGCTGCCGACCGAAAGCACCTTTTCGCCGGAATGGAAAAACGCGATCGGCTTCTTCTCGATTGGATCGAGCGCGAGCGACGTGATCTTGCCGTAGTTCGCCGCAACCACGCGCCCGCCCTCCGCCTTCCGCGCGCGACAGAATCCGAACGCGCCCTCGGCGAGAGTGCAATGTCGCGGACACGCCCCGCAAACAGCCGTTTGTCTCTCAGTGCTCATGTCGTTGTGGTAGATCATGTTGCGGGTCATGCCGCCGTCGATGCAGATGTTCTCACCGGACGAAATTCGTAAGTGCGCCGCTTTCGTTCGCGGGCGGAAGGATGCCGGCGTCACGTCCGGCCTTCTGGCACTTCATCACATAAACCATGTTGCGGGCGAGGTTACGAAGCGTCTGCAAGCCCTCTGGATCGCCTGGCACGTCAGCCTTGGTGAGCGCGTGGAACTCGTTCCAGTAGGAGCTGCCCACGACGATCATCTGCGAGATGGTGGCGTACTTGTTCAGGACGTCGAAACTCGCGCTCGTGCCCGCACGGCGCGCAACGACGATGCTGGCGCACGGTTTGTGGTGGAGCGCCGCGTAGCCGTCCGCGCGCATCGTCGAGAAAAAAAGACGGTCGAGGAAGCTCTGGATACGGCCGCTCGGATGCGCATAGTAAACCGGCGACCCGAACACGAAGCCGTCTGCCGCCTTCGCCTTCTCGGCGAACGCGTTCACCGCGTCGTTCGCGAAGACGCAGTGCTTCAGCTCCGCGCACTTTCCGCACGCCATGCAGTCGGCGATCGGCTGTGCGCCGATGTCGACGATCTCCGTCTCCACGCCTTCGGCGGCGAACGTCTTCGCCATTTCCTCAAGGCCGGACTTCGTCGAGCCGTCGTTGTTCCATGAACCATTCAGCATTAGCACTTTCATTGGCATTTTCCTTTCAGAGTTCTTTGGTTATTGGGCTTCGTCAAACGTCACCTTGGCAGTTTCGCCGGCCTTGCAGCCGATGTCGTAGATGCGTTGCATCACATCCGGGTCGTGGCAGACGCGGGAGATTTCAAGCGGTTCCTTCGGCGCGATGAGGATGGCCTTACCGACGGCGACGCGCGAGTCGATGTACTCCAGCGTCTCGTTGTACCAGACGTATCGGTTCTTCAGCGCCTGATATATGGCCGGATGGCGGTTCAGAAGCGGCTTGAGGAGGCACATCCTCCTTTTCGGGAACTTGCGGTAGCCGTGGGGGCGCGTGGTGATCACCACGTTGTGCTCATAGCCGATCGACTCGAAATAGCGGAGCGGAATGCCATCCGAGAGGCCGCCGTCGAGGTACAGTCCGCCGTCGATCGCGACGGGACGCGAGACAAGCGGCATCGAGGCCGAGGCGCGTATCCAGTCGAACGCGCGCGCGTCGGCCTTGTCGAGCCGCTTGTACACCGCCCTTCCCGTCGCGCAATCCGTGGCGACGACATGGAACGCCATCGGGTTCGCCTCGTATGCCGCGGCGTCGAATACATCCAACTCCATCGGGAGCGTCCGATAGCAGAACTCCGCGCCGAACAGGTCGCCCGTCGTCAGGAGCGACTTCCACGAGCAGTAGCGCGGATCGCGGGCGAAGCGCTTGTTGTAGCGGATGACGCGGCCGATCTGTCCGCTCTTGTAGTTGCACCCGAAGCACGCCCCGGCGGACACGCCGACGATGCCGTCGAACGTGACGCCGCGTTCCATCAGGACGTCGAGGACGCCGGCCGTGAACAGCCCGCGCATCGCCCCGCCTTCAAGTACAAGCCCGCGTTTCAATGTTCAACTCTCCATCCAAACGTCGTCACTTCAGCGTCCACTTCTTGAAGATGCTGTCCGCATGGTCAGGATCGAGCGGTTGCATGGGCACGAGCTTGAGCGACTTGATCATGTGCGGCGTGCCCTCCTTGTATTTGCGGAAGTGCGGCGTCGCGAGATGTTCCTTGTATGCCTCCTCGCCGCGGTAGATCTCCACGATGCGGATGGAGGTCGGCGACCCCTTCTTCTGCATTGGGAAGATGCACACCACGCCGGGTTCCTTCGCGACCGATTCAGCCCCGACAGTTCCCGCTGCGGCGAGATACGCCTCCAGCCATTCGGGATGGACTTCGATTTCGGCGATTCTTACCACGAACATGTTTTTCTCTCCTTTCTCTTTGTTTTGCTGGTTTGCCACGCCACAGGAAACGCATCCCGTGAGCATCACCGCGCCAGCGAGCGAGCAGACGGCCTTGAAGAATTCTCTTTTGTTCATATCATTGCTTCCTTGTTCTGATTTTAGCTGACAAGTTCGCGTTCAAGTACGGCGGAAGGATGCCTGTGGGAGTGTGTGCCGTCAGGCCTGAAATGATCGTGTCTGTGGGTATGCGTGATCGTATGCGTATGGATGTAGCCGCCGTGGAAATGCGTGAAGGTGTGCTGGTGCGGATGGGTGTGGTGCCGCACGAGCGTATCGACCACGACAAGCGCCGCCCCCGCGACCATCACGCCCAGCGCCGCGAGATACATCCACGACAAGCCCTCCTTCAGCAAGACGAACGAGAGCAACGCCCCCACGAACGGCGCAACGGCATAGTAGGCACTCGTTTTCGCCGCCCCGAGCGTGTTCTGCGCGCGGACGTAGAGGAAGATGCTGAGTCCGTAGGCCACAAAGCCAAGCGCAAGCGCGGCGGCGACATGCGCGAGGCTTGGCATCGCCTCATGCCGGATGACGGCGATCGCAAGCGCGCCGAGTCCTGAGAACACGCCTTTCAGGACGACGATCTCGTAGGTGTTCTTCGACGCAATATTACGCGTGCAGTTGTTCTCGAAGCCCCAGCAGACCGTCGCCGCAATGACAAGCAGCGAACCATACGAGAATCTGAAGCTGTCCGTTCCTTCGAACGAGAACAGGACGCTCGCAAGCGTGATGAGCGCAATCGCGATCCAAAGTCGCTTCGAGACCGCCTCCTTGAAAACGAAAAGCGCAATCACGGTGGTGGCCACGATCTCGAAGTTGCCAAGCAAGGACGCGTTGGCGGAGGTGCCATACCTGATTCCAAGCATGAGAAAGATGGGCGCGGCGATGTCGAGGGCGATCATGCCGATGACGAACGGCATGTCCCGGCGCGTCAGCGGCGCGGATACCTTGCGGTCATGGGTGTTCAGAAGCGAGAGAATCGCAATGCCGATTCCCGCGCCAAGATAGAGAAGCGCGGCCATGGTAGTTGGCCCGACATCCCGCAACAGTACCTTTGATGCCGGGATGTTGATGGCGTAGAAAACCGCCGCCAGAAATGCATATAGTATAGCTTTCATCATGGTTACTGTGGCAATGATCCTGACCTCTTAAATTTCCCTCTTGTATTAATTTCTCCAATCAGTTCCATGCCTTCAAGAGAGCTATCGACTGGAGTTCCCCTTACGGAGACACACCACCCCTCGCCATTGAGATCACCACCCGAATACATGTCAAACGAGAAGTAGTCATCTGAGCCTCCCCATCCGCGAACATATCCCTTTTCTGGGATAGCATACCACCTTCCACCGAACTCAAGTTCCACTGTTTCGTTTTCGACGTTCACCCTCAGACGGCGTTGATTGTCAACCAAGCCATAACCATCCACCAGACAGTAATTGCCGTCCTTGAGGCGATAAACCATAAACGGGCCGTAACCGCAGGTGTCTATTAAAAGCCCGATCCGCTTGCCTGATTTGAAAAGAAGCCGCTTGTCGTACTCTGCACAGAAGGTCTTGGCCCGTTTGTACTCTACGGCAAAAGGCAAATCCTCGGTGATCCGGCCTTTCGTCCACGGCCAGTCACCTTCAGTTGCAAGCGGCGAGAAACGTATGACGGCACAAAGGATTGAAGCCGAGATACTGCAAAACATGAAGATCACGATGAAATAGACTACGATGTGCGTCATCCACCAAGCGCCTCGTAAAATACGATTGCGCGGATTTCTCAAGCGCCAGCCGCCGCGATAGGCTGCAATGGCATAAGCAATGAAGATCAAGAGGGGCAAAAGCCAACGTATTTCCAGCAAGTCGCGTACCAACGCCATCAGTACAATTCCGAACGGAATGATACGGAATGCCCACGTCTTGCCACCGACGTTTCTCCACAGCCATGCCAGCGCACCAATACCCGCCAGCAACAACATCGCGGCAATATCACCCATCCCGATTGCCATGTTACTTTCTACCTCGCATGGGTAAAAGGACCGCCTTCAGCCTGTGCGCCACACCACGAACACTGTGACTGACAAGAGAGGATCGTTCGACCGCACTGACGGCATGTCAGAGGGACGGTCTGTGTCAAATCTTGTCCGTCAAGGCGACCATCGCGCATGTCGATCTCCTGTACCTTGGCCTCAAGATCGGCGTCTGTGAGACCTGCTTTCTCTTTCAGCAACTCCCACATCGCCTGAACGACCATATACAGCCGTTCCGTGTTCTTTCGCGCCTTGTCGGATGACATGGCGCTTTCACGCGCGATGTCACGGGCATGTTGGGCATCAACTTGCGCGATGAAGTTCTGCGCATGCTCGATATACTGTCCCAGACCACTCATAAATCACTCACCTTTCTCTTTTCATTATCGTTCCTACTCTCTTTTGCCGCAGACCGTGAATTACGGTTGGACAACAAGAACAGCGATACTGAACAAACCGCGCCGAAAGTATCGCAGAGGATGTCCTTCTGCGCGTCCCATTCGTCGCCCTGCGAGCCGAGAAACACGAGTCATGGAAGCGCTCCTATGCCTTGCAGGATGCCCGCGATGCCGGTTGCGGCGACGTCCTTGCAGATCTTGCCGTCAGCATCGAACGAGTAGAAGTTCATGACCGTGGTCATGAACTTGCGCCCGTTCGGCTGAAGTCCTGCGAACGGCGCTTCGCCGTTGAACGTGCCGGAGCATTCCCACTGGACGGCGACCATCTTCTCGTCCGCCACCATGTCGACAAGCTTCCACTGCACATCCGGGAAACTCTTCCGCATGAGGCTGACGACGCTCAGGTATCCCTCCGCGCCGTAGAGCGGCGTTGGCGAGACGGGCGTCTTGAACGCCGCCGTTTCGGCGATGAGCTTGCGGCCCAGCTCAAGGTCGTTCGTGTTGATGCACGTCTCGAAGAGGCGCATCGCCTCTTCTCGTTCACCTTTGCGAGATTCTGCAATCCATGCGTCGAGCATGGCCCGCGCGATCGAGCCGTGGCGCGGTATCTCCGGCAGGTGCTCGCGGTCGAACCATCCCGACTCCACGACCTCCTCGCCGTCGGGCGTGAGTTCCCCACCTGCGTACTCGGCACGGAAGCCGATCATGATGTTCGACGGGAACGGCCACGTCTGCGAGCCGAAGTAGCGAATGTCCTTCACCTCGATTGATGCCTCTTCGCGGGCTTCGCGGCGGATAGCGTCCTCAAGGCTCTCACCCGGATCGACGAATCCGGCGACAAGCGACCACACGACGCCACGGTAGTGTGTGTTCCGCTGGAGAAGCACCTTGTCGCCTTTTGTGACGAGGGCGATCACGGCAGGCGATATCTTCGGGTACGCCGTGTAGCCGCAAGCCGAGCAGACGAGCGCACGCTCGTTTGGATCAACGTGCGGCTTCATTTCCGCACCACAGCGTCCGCAAAAGCGGTTGCTGGCGCGCCATTCGGCGATTTCCGCCTCTCGCGACACCTCGCGCATCTCGTCGGGCGACATGTCTCGGAACGTCTCGCGCAGGTTTTTCATCCTGCATCCTCCACGAGTTCAAATCGCTTCATCTTCTTTCCGTCGCGCTCGATGGTCTCAAAGAACATCTTCGCCGGACGCACCCACAATCCGCCATCGCCATAGAGCGCACGGTACACGACCATCTCCTCCACCGTCTCGGAGTCCTTTGCGAACCCTTCGAGGCGATAGCGATTGCCTTTAAAGTGCCGGAACTCGCGCCCAACTAGGCCTATCTGTTCATCCGTCATCTTTTTTCCTGACGTTGATTCCGTCTGTTTCCCTTTTGTGGTTTGCGATTGATGCGGCCTCCTTTTCTGGTTTCGTGCCTGTTGCGTCAAAGGGCCTTGACGAGGTCAAGGATCTTTGCGCGCGTCGCGTTTGTCTTCTGCTCGTCGATCTTGGCCGTGACGATGCCGGTGTCTTCCACGCCCCAGTAGTTGAGAATGCCATGGTACTCGCCGATCGCGCCGTCATAAACATTGGGCGAATAGGATGAGAGCAGCATCGCCGCCTTCTTCAGCTTGCCCGGCTTGTTCATGTTGTAGATGCGCTGGATCGGCGCCTGGATCTGCGCGGCCATCGTGAAGTAGTAGATCGGCGCGGCGAGGACAAGGACTTCCGCCTCCGCGAGGAGCGGATAGAGCTCCTGCATGTCGTCCTTCTGGATGCACGCGCCGTTGCCCTTCCCGTGGCAGTACTCGCATGCCATGCAGCCCGCGATCTTCTTGTGCGCCACGTCAACGAGCGTGACCGTGTGCCCGGACGCCTCGGCGGCCTTGCGGTATTCCTCCGCCATCCAGGCGGTGTTTCCGTTCGCCCGCGGCGAACCCTGCAAGATGAGAATGTTCATTTTCGCTTTCCTTTCAATTGCTTTCTTGTGCATGCGCTTTCTATTATACCACAAAGTCGGTCCGTGAAATCATTAGATCAATTTTGTGCAATTGCTTCTTCCACGAAAAGGCGCAAGGGCAGATTGAATTTAGGTGGCAACCATCCTAACGGATTATGATGCTCAAACAAGTCGTCCCACCACTGGGCAGCTCCATCAGGCGATGGAACCGCCTTCCCTTCAAGTGAGATTTCGCACTTCCGCACAAACGGCCACAATCCCGAGATGCAGTTCATCCGCCCGTTCCTGATTTCGCATTTAACGCATCCGAAAAGCCCCCTCAGCATACTGAAAATGCAGCTGATGAGAATCGCAGCCACTACAATACCGCCCAGCGCCCATCCAACGTATGGGATATCGAGCAGGAATGTTGCCAACATTAGCACGACGAGCACTCCCAGAACGCCATCAAGTGATATGCTCGGCGAGAACGGGCGAATGACCGCGATTTGCCCCTGCCCGTCATCCGTCGAGAGTATCTTCATCCCGCGCGGCAGCCTCGCGAGACGTGCCCTGCGTGCGGCATGATACGCCGCATCATCCCATTTGTTTGTGCGGTTGATTAGGAGCGCCAGCATAAATGCCGTGCGGGAGTAAGTCCTGACCAACGGTCGGCCAAGAGGAATATTCTCGCCGTCTGCCCATATCTTGACAGTGTCAAAGTCATATTCCGTCAAATCAGATTCACTCGTCCCGCCAGTCACCTGCGACCACGGCGACAACGTAAACCGCCGTACAGGAAGCGGAAGCCGGCCAAACAACCTGCGGCGGCACACACCCTCGCCGTTCGCGAAGCGTATTTCCGCCTCGCATTCCACACATGCGGCGACCGCCTTTATCAGCATGGCAAGCGAGATGACGAAAAAGGTAAGAACGACCACCAACACTATACCCACAACTCGCCGCGACGGCATATAAACACCCGACTTCGCGAGCGCGTACATCAAACCGAACACGGTAAATCCAATGCCTGTCAAGAGAAGCGTCCAAAGAAGGCAATTGGCGATTGTCTTCACGCGCCGCGACCAGTCTTTTCTGGTTATTTTCGCCCAGAAACCATCATCCGTTTCCTTGAACTCGAGTGCCTCGTCGTCGAGCGAGCCGTCCACTACTTTGGTGAGCGGGATGTCGTGGGGTTCGCTTGGGAGGTCATCGACGATCTGGAACGAATAGGCAACGCCGATCTTTACGGCGCCCTTCGGCGCAGATGCGAGAAAGCGGTCGTACCATCCGCCACCATAACCAAGGCGCTTGCCGCCACGCGTAAAGGCAAGGCCGGGGATGATCCAGGCGTCGACTTTCTTCGGCTCTACGGTATCGGCATCGACCGGCTCACGGATTCCCATCGGGCCAAGCCGAAGATTCTTCTCGTCCAGTCCCTCCAATTTCGCGAGTTCGTAGGTCTCGCCGTTCCAGCGCGGCGCGACCACTTCGACGCCCATGTGAAGCATGTACTCGATGTAGGGATCGATGTTGATTTCGTCGGGCGAAGCGAGGTAGACGGCGAGCGGCGAGCCGAAGTCAAACGGATCGACCGTCAAGCCGATATCGCTTCGAGTCTTGAGCTTTTCGCAAATGGCGGCATCCGCGGCGGCCTTTTGATCCACCGCAAGCTCCTTCCGCCGCGCCTTCATCGTGCGCCGAAGCTCGGCCTTGTTGCTGCTGCTATTCATCGTCACCCTTTTTAGGAGCAAAACTCTTAAGAGGTACTAAACTCTTAGTAGGAGCAAACCTCTTAGGGGATGCGCTCTTAAGAGTATTGCTCGTACCTAAACGTTTCGCTCCTAAAAGCACATCCCCCATCTCGTGGCAGCGCCTGTAGAGCGTGGCATTATCGGGCTTTGCGGCCTGCGGCTCCCAAAGCGAAAGAAAGAGCATGCGCCCTTTCGCGCAAAGTGCCTCTTTGTTGCGTGGCGGATGCCATCGCTCACCGAACCCTTCGGGCGAGAGCACGATCAGCGCGCCGCCCGCCTTGAATATCTCGTTGCCGCAAAGCTTTTCGCACGGGCTCATGAACGTTCCCGCGCCAGCCCCGCCGGGGCCGATGCGCGCGGCCCTGCCGACGGCCTCGCGCCACTCGGAGCCATCCTCGGCCCATTTGCGCGAACATTTGAAAGGTTCAATCACGGGCAGGTCGAGCAGTGCCACGTTGCCGTAGGCGAACCATTCACGCCCGGCGAAAGTGACACGCCTCACCTGCGAGAAATAGCGGCGGTTCTCCTGGCGCAGCCACGCTCGACGCGGGTTTTCACGAATATACCGCGTAAAAGCGGCGAGCTGCCCCTCGACCTTCACAATCCAATCATGCCAGCTCGCTTCGAAAACCTCCTCGCGCAGGCCAGTAACCTCTGCATAGCGCCCCTCCAGCGCCTGCATGAGCATGCCGACGATCGCCTCAAGGCGCAAAGGAATGAAAGGCCGCCCCCCATCTCCTAAGAGTCCTGCTCCTACCTGCTCCATTATCCTGATCAGCAGATGGATATGATCGGGCATGATCGAGAAGCACTCGATCGGCGCGATGGCCTTGCAACCAAGATGGAAGCTGCGGATACAATTCACCATGGCTCGGGTGATCGCGTTCAGCTGACACTTGCCGGGAGCGACGATCTTCGAAAGCGCCTGCCGCCCAGCATGGCACTTGATCGTCACCATGTAAAACAACGGCCTCGAATAGTCAAACCCTGTCAACCGCTTACCCATGCCTCACTCCAAGCCAATCTGCCTTGAGATGGCCTCAACGAAATCATCGCGGACCTCCGCCTCGGCGGCAAAGCGCGGCCAGTCGCGGACGGCGCTTTTGACCTCGTCCAGAACGGCACGCGCCTTGCGCTCGCGCATGTTCGCGAAGCGCGCGCAGGAGAGGATGTCGTCGTCCGAAATGCCGATGCGCTTTCCGTTCACGGACATCTGGTGGCGCGAGGTCCAGTCGCCTTCTGGATTGTGCGCGTAGCACTCGTCGTACGCAGGGGCGAGCGACCACTCGCCGCGCCGGTCCATGAGATACGCGATGTTCTTCACATGGTCGTCGCAGTTCCACGCCAACACGTTGAACGCCATGCGCCGGAAGAACTGCTCGTTGGCGCGCGCATCGTTCACGACGCGGCGCGTGACGTCAAAGGCGTCCTCGTAGGAATAGAGCGCCGGATTGTTGAAATCCATGTGCGCGAGCGCTCCAAGCGTCTGCGCATGCAGCTTGCCGCCGTCAGAGAGTCTGTCGAACCGGCGCGTCATGAAGTGGCGCTTGTTCCAGAGCCGACACTCGGTCATCTCGATTCCCGCTGCGCGGGCCATCAGATGGTAGGCGTATTCGATGCGCCCGTAGCCCCATTTGTCGTCGCCTTCCTTGTCGCCGTTTCCCGTGAGCCCGTCGAACTTGATGAGCCAGTAGCCGAATCCCCCGGGAAGCGCGACCTGTCCGGATCTCACCTCGCCCGTCGCCTCGTTCCACCCGATGAGCGCCTTCGCGCGCGCGCCGCCGGCGGAAGAACCGACCTTGAGAATCGAGGCGTATTCGCTGATGCCCGGCACAAGCGACGCCTTCGCGTCTTCGCGTATCTTGAGAACCCTGTCAGCAAGTTCCGAAAGCGCATCAACCGTCAACCGTTCGCTTGTATCTTCCTTGTCGACAAGCGCCGGCTTGTATTCAAGCGCACCCATTCCGCGCCGCCCCGCATAGCAGAGCCTGTCCACGGCGTTCAAGTCTTCCGGACGCTTCCCCTGTTCTCGCAACCATGCGGCAATCACCTTGTTGCCGAACTTGTCCGGTAACGAGTCCGACAAGAGCCCGGGAAGTCCGTGAAACGACTTGATGGGCAGGTCGGGGAATTCAAACACCGACGGCGAAAGCGGCATCCTGAGCGGAGACACCTCAACGCCCATGTCGAGGAATTCGTCGGCGTACTGGAATTTCGCAATCGGACTTTCATCCTGAAGGAGCACGGTCCCCACATGCGTTCCCCAAAGGTAGACATTCGCGGTATTATGCATCTCGTCTCCCCATTTTCATTTCACAGACTGTTCATCGCCCCACGTGCGTACTGTCCTGGCACGAACAGTCCGTACGCGCTTTGGCATTTTCATCGCATGTTTTTCTAGTTCCGCAACCTGGAGCGGCGTCGGCGAGGGCTCCGGCAGCAGAATCGACAGCTTGTTCAAAACATTAAGGCAGCGAAGAACCGAAAGAAAAGAATCGAGGCGAATGCCGCCTGCGCCGTTCTCAAGGCGAGAAAGCGCATAGCGCGACAGGCCGGCCTTCGCGGCCAGCTCCCCTTGCTTCATCTTCGCAGAAATGCGCAAATACGCAATTCGACGCCCAACCTCCTTCAGCAGGGCTTCATCTGATATGTCATCTATTCTATTCATTACGCCTTACTCCTGTGACATAAACTGCACGATTCATACTTTATGCCTTGAAGATGTGACATATTAAACCATATTCCCCTGCGCAATGCAAGGGGAATCATCTATTTCGCGCTATCTTCTTTGCGCAGTTCCTTATAGCGGAAACAGAAGCGGGCGTGGTCGTTGACGAGACCCACGGACTGCATGAACGCATAGATGGTCACTGAGCCGAGGAACTTGAAGCCACGTGCCTTGAGCTCGGCGGCGATGCGATCCGAAAGCTCCGTGCGCGCGGGGGCGGTCCATTCGTCGGACTTCGCGTTGTCGGGATTGCGCAGCGTCTTTCCGTCCGTGAACGCCCAGAGCCACTTCGCGAACATGCCGCATTCGCGACGCAGCGCGATGAAGCACTGCGCGTCGTGGATGATGGCCTCGATCTTGCGCCGCGAGCGGATCATGCCCGGCACGGCGAGGACGCGCGCGATGTCGCGTTCGCCGTAGCGGGCGATCTTCTCGAAGTCAAACCGCTCGAATGCGACGAGAAACACCGCGCGCTTCTGGATGATCGTGTCCCAGCTCAGGCCGCATTGCAGCACCTCGTACATCAGGTACTCGAACAGCTTGCGGTCGTTCCGACACGGCGTCCCCCACTCCTTGTCGTGGTACGCGCGCTCCAGGTCGTTCAGCTCGAAATATGGGCAGCGTATCTTTTTCATTGTTGCCCCTCGTCGCAGCTCAGGCTGTTCCTCGCTTGAACTGTTTTGAAACGAGATCCATGGAGCGCTTCACGTTCCGAAGCCGCATTGCGTCCCCAATCATGTCGTAATACCTCATCTCGACCCGGAGCCAGGACAAATAGGCGTCCGGATGAATCCGCTGCGGAAGGCGGTAGTTCTCGATCATGGCCCTCGCCTCGTCCATCTTGCCTGCAACCATCAGATGCATCAAGTAGTTCGCGGCACCGAACACGTATTCTGGATGGTGGGCAAAGCATTCCCGGATGATGGCCTCAGCCTCTTCTACGCGGCCAAGGCGGGCCAAGGCAGAAGCGTAGTTGTTAGACACCGCGGGGTCGTCTGGGACCTTGGCGTGCAAGTCTTCCAGCAGGCGCAGCGCCTCCTTTAGCTCGGACTTTCCGCTTGAAAGGTCAAGGCAAATACGGACGGCCTTGAAATAGCTCTCCTCGTATGCGGGATCCAGCGGTGCATGCGTCGCGGCTTCTTCCGTGATGATCATGTTCTGAATCTGACCGTCGGGCGCACTACGGAGACGCTTGCCCAGATCGTTGTCGGCGAACTGTGCCGCGTATGCTTTTTCCGCGGCTTTGCAGACACGCGCCGGACGAGACGCATCCGAACGCAACGCATTCAGCATTTGCTCCGCCCGCTTGGTTAAAGATTTGGAAAGAACTTTGATCGCCTCGGAGTCGGTGATGAGACCGGCGTTCGTTTCGACTTCAACCATTTCGGCGAGGGCCTCAGACGACAGATCGACCTGCTGTCCGCCTCCATCCTTGACGCTTTTCATCAGGCCGGCGAACAACGTAAAGGAGTTCGGCGTGAAATACATCCAGTCGCCGCAGATGGTCTGCGGCCGTCTCCCGGCAGTCACATCGTCCAGGATGCGCGCGGCATAGTCCGGCTGCGTGCCGCGGACGGCAAAGCGCAAATACCGCGCGGCTTCGTCATACCTGCCGAGATTCGCAAGGGCGATACCCAGGAAGAACGCCATGTTCGGATCGTCAGTATAGCCCGACTTCTCGGCATATCGCACGATCCGCTCATGGTCCTTGAAATGTGCCATGGACTCGCACACGCGAACCGCCTGGTCAACGGACGGCGGCGTGATCTGCTCGGCACGGTCAATGACGTCGAGGGCGCCAGCCACATCTCCCTTGAGATACCGGATGTCGGCGTACATGGCCAAACCGAAAGGATTCTCGGTCGGAAACTTCCGGACGACTTCCTGCACCCATTTCTCGGCCTCCTTCAAGTTTCCTTGAACCAAAGCGCAGAGCGCCAGGTTGTTGTAGGGGGTCGGCAACATGCCAAATTCGTCTTTCGCCTGCAGCAATACGCTTTCGGCTTCCCTGTAACGTCCGCTGTGCAGATGACGGAGACCGCGCCCGATGAGTTCGTGAAAGCGGTCCAAGTCAAGGACCCCCGACTTGGCCGTCAGCTCCACCAGGCGCGTCGCGCGACTCCGCATGCGAATGGCATCCGTGACGTCCGCGCGCGTGGGGTCGCGGGGCAAATCATCGCGGATGGACGGATAGCAGCAGAATTTGAATTTCTTGCCGCTCCCGCACGGACATTCAGAGTAGAGTATGTCTTGGTCAATCATAATGAATTACCTCCTTCAGTAAAAAACTCAATTGCGTAGCCGCAAATCCATTCGAGGTAGTTGTCGTGCCACGATTCCTTGTATTCGACATTCTGGTTCTCGTCTCGCTTCATTACCAGTTTTTTCTCCGCTTTATGCTCCACACAGCTCTTGAAATGGCTCTTCTCATTTCGTCGGCGCGGGCGGCAAGTTCGTCCGCTGTCGCTGCGCCGTCAAGCCGCGAATAAATGGTTTTGTCCCAATCCTCGCCACGGGCTGCGGTTCTCGCCGCGTGCATGCGTTCACGAACGCCGCCATGTTTCTTGAAGTCGGCTTCCTGTGCGGCAATCATCTTGTCGAGAAGGTATTTTGTCTGCTGAATGACCACGATCATCAGATTGCATAGCGTCTCAGCCGGACGCGACACGAAGAACTTTTCCCAGTCCTTCCAGTCCGCATGGCTTTTCGCAAAGTCTCTCGCGGCGATCTTCTTCTCGCTCGTCGCTTCCCATTCCGCCGCGCCGTGCGACTTCAGGTAGTCAAGATAGTCTTCGAGCAGTTCGTCAAGCGTGGCTCGCGCGACATTTGTGAGTTTGATCTCCGTTTCCTTGCTTGTACCGCTTGCCGCGCTCCCTTCGGCGATGTTCTGCTTGCAGCTCCGGGCGGCCTGCGTCATCTGATCGACCGTGCGGTCACCGTGCGCGGGCAGAAAACGACGGCAGAATGCGACCGTGCCCTGATAGATCACATCGCTCTTGCGATAGACTATGAGTTTTCGGTATCCATCATGAGGCAACACGATTTTGGGAATTTCAGCCATTGGGGCCTCCTTCAAGGGACGAAAGCGACGGAAGCGACCTAAGCGACCGGCTGACTGCCTTTGTTTTTCTTGTCGCTTCAGTCACCTTTGTCCCTTTCGTCTCTTCTGTCCTTTTGGTCGCTTTGGTCGCTTCTGTCACTTTAGTCCCTTCTGTCCTTTGGATCCCTTGTACGTTGTCCTCTTGCGACCACGGGAAGTTGTTGTATATAATCGCACCGGAATAGCGGCAACGCCTTTTCAGCCGTCCGTCGTCATGCACGCCTACCAGCAAGTAGCCGTTCTGCTTGTTGTGAGGCATGTCGTTCGCGAACGCGCACACCGCCTCGCAGAACTTGTCCGTATCGTTCACCGACACGGTACGCTCCGCCCGCGACGACTCAATGTCTCGAATGAGTTCCACCAATTCATTTTTGGTCAACATATCAAGCCTCCAATTATACCACGACTCTCCTTTTATTCACGGCGGCATTTCATGCCGTGCAATAATCTTTCCAGTTCTTCTGCTGCCATTTATCTCCTCTCGCTTCACAGGGTGAATTATACCATACCCAATCATTTGAACGCAAGGTCGATTCTCACTGGACTATCCCCAACCTGCAAAACGGCTGGCGAGGCGACCCCGCGCCGAGCTGGCGCGCAGATGCCTGTCGTCATTGGTTTAGCCGCACTGCGGCATTTCCGGGCACGTCTACTGTAGTGCCAGTTCCAGCTGGCACGGTTCTTCCGGCTCCTCGTCCGGCCCGTCGAGGCCGTTCCACCTGCCGTGGCGCGTGAACAGGCGGCAGACGCCGTCGGCTATGGCGTAGAAGAAGAACTCCGGCACCTCGAACATGCGCCTGGACACGCGCTTGACGTGGTCCGAGAGCACGGCGAGCTTCTCGCGCAGTCCGAGCCACGCCATGGCGAAGTACGCCACCGCGAGGACGATGGCGACCATGGCCTTGAGGCGGTCGTACCTGAGCAGCCGCACGTCCTCGATCTCGTATGCCTGCTTCACGAACCGTATCGTCTCCTCCACGCGCCAGCGCGTGAGATAACCCTCCACGACCTGCTGGAGGCTTCTGCGGGAGCGGGCCGCGCGGAGCGTGGTCAGCAGCATCATGGGCTTCTCGCTCCCGGGCCACTTCACGACCACCAGGCGCAGCTCCACGCCCGGATGGTCCGGCAGGCGCACGGTCTCCGACGAGCCGGACGATGAAGTCAAGCCCCTCGGCGATGAAGAAGTCGAAGAGCCAGTTCCCGTCCCCGCCCCTGTCGTACACGTATATGCCGCGCCTTTCGCACTCCCTGGCGACATCCCTTATCACGCCGAGGACCTTGTCGTTCTCGCTCGTGAACCCGTCCTCCTTCGCGGACCACATCGTCATGCGCAGCGGCACGATCCTGCAGCTCATGCTCGGGGTGGCCGTGGCGAAGCACAGGTTGTAGCCGAGGTTGTCGCCCACGCGGCCCCTGCTCCCGTCCCACACCTTCGCAAGAAACGGCATCCCGCCCTCCTGCGCGTACGGCTTCTGGATGTCCGAGGGGGCTATCGAGACGATCGTGTCGTCGTGGACGTAGGCGGCGCCGTGCGCCAGCACCGCGTCCTGCACCGTCTCGTCCAGCTTCGCCGCCAGGAGGTGCCGCGACAGCCTCTCTTTCAGTGGTTTTTGACACCCCGTATTATACGGGTTTCACCGAACGGAAGCCACTTCCTTTTTCCAGGAAGAGTATCAAGTTGAATGCTGTCGTGCTACTCGCATTAATGCCCGGAACGCAACAATTCTTTGTACCTAAAGCAGTGGCAGGCGATCTTCTTGAAGTCGAAGCGTTCGAACGCAACGTGGAACGCCGCGCGCTTTTGGATAATCATGTCTCTGCTCAGGCCGCACTTCTGTACCTCGTACATCAAATACTCAAAGAGCTTGCGGTCGTTCCGGCACGGAGTCCCCCACCGTGGTACGCGCGCTCCAGGTCGTTCAGCTCGAAGTATGGGCAGCGGATTTTCTTTTTCATGGTTTTATGATTCTTTTATCCGCAAAGATCGCAAAGGATTAAAGCCGTTTCGCAACTTTCTTGCACTGAAACTTCTCCGGGCCAAAGTTTATGAGCATACCATGCTCCTTTGCGTTCTTTGCGGCTAAACAGCATCTAAACGGATCTTCACTTTCGGTTCAAGAACAGTCTGACAACCCAATACAACGAATTCAAAGAAATTGCGCTAATAAATATTGGCGCAAAATACGCAGACAGATTTCCGCCCTGCGTAACCTTGATTGCCAGATAGGCAAAGACTCCCGTGACAATCAACTTTGTGGCGCTGAGCATGTGCCATGCAATTGTCAGTACCCGCGCCTGATTCTCCTTCGTAACCTTGAAAGGGATGTTCCAGTATTTTGGAAACAGTTCCGTAACCGACAACAAACCAACGATGAACCACGCAATAGACAGCAGCACCCAAATCATACTCTTGTCGCCATATCCATCAATGACGCCGTCCGCGCCATAGTGAACCGGAATTCTATCGGGCAATGCGGCATAGCGACACGCCACCCAGACCATCATGCTAATCAGCAATGCGGCACATAGACAGTCAACGATCCAGACCAGTCGGGTCCGTTTCATAAATACCTCCCTGTCATACTTTGGGGGCAGGATTTGATTTCGGAGGGGGTACCGGTGGCGACGATTCGGCCGCCAGCCTTGCCGCCGCCGGGGCCCATGTCCACGATCCAGTCTGCCGAGCGGATGACGTCGAGGTCGTGCTCGATCACGATCACGGTTGCGCCGTTGCCGATCAGATGCCGGAACACCTCCATCAGCGTACGCACGTCGAGGGGATGAAGTCCGATCGTCGGTTCGTCGAAGACGAACACCGTGTCTCCCTGTCCGCGTCCCATCTCGCTGGCGAGCTTGAGCCGTTGCGCCTCGCCGCCGGAAAGCCCCGGCGTCTCCTCGCCCAGCGTGAGGTACCCGAGGCCGATGTCGTGCAGGATCTGAAGACGGCTCTTGACGAGCGGAAGGTCCGCGCAGGCTTCCAGCGCCTCATCCACGCTCATCGCCATCAGCTCAGGGAGGGACACGCCCTTGCGCTTGACGGCAAACGCAGCCTTCGCGTAGCGCGCGCCGCGGCAGTCGGGACAGGGAATGTCCACGTCCGGCAGGAACTGGACGTCCAGGTTGATCTCGCCCGTACCGTCGCAGGTCGGACAGCGCAGCGCGCCCGTGTTGTACGAGAAGTCGCCCGCCTTGTACCCACGTTCCTTCGCGTCCGCCGTACGGGCGTAGATCTTGCGGAGTTCGTCATGGACGTTCGCGTACGTCGCAACGGTCGAACGGATGTTGATGCCGATGGGCGTCGCATCGATAAGCTTCACCTGCGCGATGCCGGGCGCGGAGAGCGCGCGGACGTGCGCGGGGAGCGCGCGTCCCCCAATCTGCGCGGCAAGCCCCGGAACGAGACTTTCGAGGATCAGCGTCGTCTTTCCGCTGCCGGAAACGCCCGTCACGACAGAAAGCTTGCCCTTGGGGAACACAACCTCCAACGGCTGTACGGTATGGATCGCCGAAGTAGAGAGCCGTATCTCACTCGAAGATGAAATGCGCCGCAGAAGCTCTGCTTCGGAGGGGAGATTCGGCGAAGCCGAACCCGAAGGGTGCACAAGCATCCGCGAGGCGCGGAGTTTGTCCCTTGCGTCCTTTTTGTCTCTCCCGTCCTTTGTGCTCTTTGTGTTCTTTGTGTCTAAAAACGGCCCTATAATCGACTTGGGGTTTTTCGCGATCTCTGCCACCGTTCCCTCTGCGATGAGGCGGCCGCCATTCGCACCGGCGCCGGGGCCCAGCTCCACGATCCAATCGGCGTGTGAAAGGACCTGCGTGTCGTGGTCCACGAGCAAGACCGTGTTGCCGTCGGCGACAAGGTCATCCATCACACCCGTCAGTCCCTCCAGATTCGATGGGTGGAGTCCGATGGACGGCTCGTCGAGGACGTACAGGACGCCCGTCGTCCGGTTTCTGACCGCCCGGGCGAGCTGCATGCGCTGGCGTTCGCCGGTGGAGAGCGTCGAGGCGGCGCGGTCGAGCGAAAGGTACGAGAGACCGAGTTCCATCAGCCGACGCGATGTGTCGTGGAACGCCTCGCATATCCGTTCCGCCATCGGACGCATCGGCTTGGGCAGCGACGCGGGAACACCGCGCACCCAGTCCTCCGCCTCGGCCAGCGTCATCTCGCACGCCTTGTCGAGCGGAATCCCGCGCAGGAGCGGGGCGCGGGCGCGTTCGGAGAGGCGCGTGCCGCCGCAGTCGGGACACGGCCCCTCCTTCAAAAACTTCGCGACGCGCTTCATGCCCTTCTCGTCCTTTACGTTCTTGAGCGCGTTTTCGACGGTGTTGACGGCGTTGAAGAAGGTGAAGTCCATCTCGCCGGAGCGTCCGTCCTTCTTGATCTGATAGACCATGTGGTGCTTTTCCGGCGGGGCGTGAAGGACGATGTCCCGCTCCCGGTCGGTGAGGTCACGCCACGGCACGTCCGTCCGCACGCCGAGATGGTCGCGCGCGATGTCCTTCATGAGCGACCACATGAGCGACTGCCACGGCGCGACGGCGCCTTCGTCGATCGTGAGCGAATCGTCCGGCACGATCGTCTCCAGATCAACTTCGCGCACCACGCCCGTTCCGTCGCAGCGTTTGCACGCACCCTGCGAATTGAATGCAAGCTCCTCCGCGCCGGGCGCGAAAAAACGCGCGCCGCATTCGGGGCAAACCAGTTCGCGCTCTGCCGCCACGTCCAACGACGGCGCGAGGTAGTGTCCGTTCGGACAGCGGTGCGACGCGAGGCGCGAGTACATGAGCCTCAGCGAGTTGAGCAGTTCCGTCGAGGTGCCGAACGTGGAGCGGATGCCGGGGACGCCCGGACGCTGCCGGAGCGCGAGCGCGGCCGGCACGTAGCGCACGTCATCCACCTCCGCGCGCTCCGCCTGCGTCATGCGCCGGCGGGTGTAGGTGGAAAGCGACTCGAGATAGCGCCGCGATCCCTCCGCATACACGATGCCCAGCGCGAGGGAGGACTTGCCGCTCCCAGATACGCCCGCGACGCCGACGATCTCCCCCAGCGGAATATCGACGTCAATGTTCCTGAGATTGTTCTTCCTCGCCCCACGCACCTCAATCGCGGTTGGTCTTTTACTGTTCACGGTGGAACTCTCTTTCATTATGCTATCATGCATCAATCTGAGCAACTGGCAGCACAAGCTGCAGGTCGAATCCCGGCGGGACATGCGCCTTGGAATGCGCCACGCACACCGCCGCCACTTTCGGATGCGCGTCCAGCCACCTTGCGACGCGCTCCAGCGTCGCCCGCGACCGCTTGGCTGAGAGATTGCAGCATGGCTCGTCAAGAAGCAGAAGGCGCGTCGTCCGGACAAGCGCGGCGTCCAACTGTGTCTCCAACGACTCGCCGAGCATCGCCTCGCGTTCTGCGGACACCACCCCGACATGGCGACGCAAATCCGTAAGTACCACGCCGGGCTCGCCGCGCCGCCTGCCGAAAAGACGGATGTCAAATGCGTATGAAAGCGGAGAGTCCCCAGTGACAAGCGCGAGAAGCGTCGTCTTTCCGCTTCCGTTCGGCCCGCGCAGAACCCATCGCTCACCCTCGCGGACAGTCCAGGAAAAATCCTTGAACAGCACACGGCGCCCGAACGACAGATCCACACCATGCATTTCAACAACCGGCTTCGGCGTCCATGTCCGCGCGCTGGTTCCGCCCTGGCGCCGCTTCGCCCATGAACCGTCTTTGGCATCAAGGCGCCCGCCGCGCGTCTCCTCCAGCACCAGTTCAGTACCCGTTCCGCGAATCGCCTCTGGTAGTCCACGCATCCTTTCGCGCCAAACCGGGTCGAGTCCGCTGAAGGAATCGCGCACAACCAACCGTTCGGGGCATTTCAGCAACGCCCTGGCGAGCAGGACGCGACGCATCTCACCGTTGGAAAGAGAAGCAAAAGGCCTGCGGAGCAGAGGCTTCACATCAAGAGCATCAAGTACCAATCCCCTTCTGGCGTTGTATCCCCGCCGTTCCGCTGCATGCCCGCGCCCGACTTCGAAGGGGTTTATGTCGAAGACGGCCTTGAACGACAGCATCTCCGCCACGCGCTCGCCGTCGTCGCCATGGTAGCGCATCGCAGTCCAGCCGCCGCCGACGGCAGAACATTGCTCCTCGAATACGGAACAGCATCCGGTATCTTCAGACTCGTTCTTCATTTGGATTCCTCCCGGCAACAAGCCCAGGGCAGACGTCGCCAGAGTCGTCGTTGGTCCATTCGTACGGAAACGTGCGGCATTTGTCCGGCTTCACGGGATGTATTCGGCACCTGTTGTCATCCGCCAGCCACGCACATGCGCCATCGGGGCGGCTTCTGAGAACCAGCCCACGGCGGTCGGGCGCTACCTCCGTCTCGCGTTCGATGAAGTCAGACTCGGCCAGGCCGAGGAATGCGGAAATGCGCGCGATCTCCGCGTCCGAGACGCGCACGATCCCGTCCTTGATGCGGCAGCACGCCCCGCAACGGCGGCACGAGAACCCGGAAAGCGATCCGTCCATCGCCAGCCATCGCCTACAGGCTCTGGCGGAATATCTCCGCCACCTCCTCGCGGGTGAGCTGCTTGTAGCCCCCGTCAAGCCGGAACGTCGCCTCGACAAGCTGCGGTATCATAGCCTCCGTCGCGCCGAGCTCCGTGATGTTCATCGAGACGCCTATCTCGCGCATCCATGCCTCAAGTGCGGCTAGTCCCTCGTCCGCCACCTGGTCGTCATTCTTGCCTTCGGCCGACACGCCCCAGACATTCCGCGCGAAGCGAACGAACTTCTTGAGCCCATACGGCTTGATGAGACGGTAGTAGGGAAGCGAAACAGCCGCGAGCGTCATGCCGTGCGTCGCGTCGGTGAGCGCGCTCACGGCCTGTCCGAGCATGTGGACCTCCCAGTCGGTCGGCTTGCCCATCGCGATGAGCGTGTTGAGCGCCCAGGTAGCCGTCCACATGATGTTGCTCCGCGCCTCGTAGTCCTCGGGGTTCCTAACCGCCGCGCGGGAGGAGACGATCAGGGACTGCATAAGGCCCTCGGCGATGTAGTCGCTCGTGGAGTCGTCCGTTCCGCTGAAGTACTGCTCCATGATGTGGCTCATGATGTCGTAGATGCCGGACACCATCTGGCGACGCGGCACCGTGAACGTGAAGCGCGGGTTCAGGATCGAGAAGCGCGGGAACACGGCGGGGCCGAACACCTTGCCGACCTTCAGGTTCGCCGCATGGTTGGTGATGACGCTGCCGCCGTTCATCTCGCTGCCCGTGCCCACCATCGTCAGGACGCTGCCGACTGGGATGATGCGGCAGGACGGCTCCTCGAAACGCATGAAGTACTTCTGCCACGGGTCCTCCTCGCACCACGCCGAGACGCTCACGGCCTTCGCGTAGTCAATCGTCGAGCCGCCGCCGACCGCGAGGATGAGGTCGACGTTGTTGGCCTTCGCCTTCGCCGCGCCGTCCATGAGCTTCTCCAGCGTCGGATTGGGCATCACGCCGCCGTCCTCGACAATCGTCTTGCCTGCGGCCTTCAGCGCGGCGACGACCTGGTCGTAGATTCCGTTCTTCTTGATGGATCCGCCGCCGTATGAGAGCATTACCGTCGGGCCGAACGCCGCGAGCTCGTCCTTGAGGAATTCCATCGCGTTCTCGCCGAAGTGGAGCCGAGTGGGGGCGTGGAATGTGAAGTTTCCGTTCATTTGCTTTTCCTTTCTGCTTTTGACTCGCATTATATCATAGCGTGGTTTCTAATTCAATTGTAAAGTTGCCATCGCGAACGTCCCGGGCGCATCTGCATTTTCATCTGCGCGTATTTGGATTAGGAAGCGACAGAAAAAACTTGGCGGGCAGTTGCGCGGCGCGAGGAAAAAGTTGTTCCGGTTGTTTCCAAACGAACTTATAGGCAAGTTGTTTTCCATCATCAGAAGACACGGTGACGGTTAGGATAAATCACCATGCCGTCATCAGCTCGTCCCACCGCGTCGTGGGGCGGCGTGAGAGCTTCTGGCGCTTCATGTGCCACGACTTCGCGCCAAGCCCCTGGGCGGCGGAGAACACCTTGCCTTTGCCATAGCGGGCGTTGAGGGCGTCCACGGCGGCGTACAGGGGAGATGGGGAACGGGGAGCGGGGAATGGGGAACGGGAGTCTTCGAACAAATCCATCTGGTGCGCCGCGCCGGGCTTTTCGAGGCCGAAGAATACGACGCCCGTCTTGCGGTAGCGCGTCCCCGCGACGTAGAGCGCGTCTACCTCATCGCGAATGGCGCGGAGCATCTCGTTCGTCGCGTCGGTGGGCGCGGGGAACACAATCGTGCGGTCGAGGAAGTCTCCACCTCCGCCCGAGGCGAAGATCTGGGCGTAGATGTTGCATCCCGCCGCGAGAAGCCCATGTCGGCGGAGCTTTGCGGCCGCTTGCGCGGTGTAGGCGGCGAGGGACTCCGCAAGTGCCTCCGCCGTCGTGGCCGGTTCGCCGAAGGAACGCGAGCAGGAAATCGAATCCGGGTCCGCGTCGTAGTCCCGCTCCTCGTGGCTGGGAATGCCGCGCAGCTCCATCGCCGTGCGCAGGAGCGTCACGCCGCCGATGGAGCGGATCGTGTCGTCGTCGGCGTCGCGGAGATGCCGGGCGGTGATGATCCGCGCGGCGCGGAGCTTGGACGGCAACCGCCGCCCGACGCCCCACACTTCCTGCACGGGCAGGGCGGAGAGGATTTCCGTCGGGTCGTCCGGCATGAGGAACACGCCGTCGGCATTCTTCTTGCCGATGTGGTTCGCGATCTTCGCAAGCGTCTTCGTGGGCGCGAAGCCGACGCCGCACGGGATGCCGACCCAGCGGAGTATCTTGCTTCTGAGCCTTCGGCCATAATCAAGATACGGAGAAGAGGTAACAGGGAAGAGGGAATAGAAGTTGGCATTTTCCGCCCCCCAAACTTCCCTTGCCTCCTCTGTTCCCTGTTCCCTCTTTCCTCTTCCCTCTAACGCCTCCAATGATGGAGGCGTTATAAACGCCTCGTCGATGGAATACTGCTCCACGTCCACGGCCTCCTCGCGGAGAATGGAAATGATGCGCCGCGACATGTCGCCGTACAGCTCGTAGTTGGACGAGCGGAAGAACAGCTCGCCTGCGGCCTCGCGGTCTTTCAGCTGGAAGTACGGCGTGCCCATCGGGATGCCGAGCGCCTTGAACTCGTTTGAGCGCGACACGCAGCAGCCGTCGTTGTTGGAGAGGACGGCCACCGGGCGCCCGACGAGACGGCGATCGAACACGCGCTCGCAGGACACGAAGAAGTTGTTGCCATCCACCAGGCCGATCATAGTGAGAGGGGAACGGGGAATAGGGAAGAGGGAAGAGGGAAGAGGGAAGAGAGAGTGGATTATGCGGAGCGAAACTTCCGAATCATCACGAATAGCATCTTGCTTATATCAGTAAGTAATGTCTTCACCATTGATGAAATCGTAACGTAACCAAATCGCTCCGCCAATTCAAGTTGTGTCTGTACTTCAAAAACAGATCCTCGTGCAATTGCGAGAAACCTAGCATATTCGACTCGCGAATCTCGTCCGTTACCTTCGGCGATGTTTGACGGAATTGACACAACCGCTCTACGCAGCTGGTCGCAGAGAGCATAACGCTCTTCTTGCGGGAATTGTCGAATGAGGAAATATACCTCTTGGCACAATGTCATTGACTGTTGCCAAACTACGAGATCTCTATAATCGTTTGTCATTTTGTCTCCTTAAAATTGATGGATACAGGCTGTCACTTTTCCGAAGTAATCCAGCTCCTGCCCAGGCCTAAGAACAATGTCAGGGTACTTTGGATTCGCAGCTACCAACCGAATTTCCCCACCATTCCCCGTTCCCCATTCCCCGTTCCCCAAGCGAAGCGTCTTCACGGTGAAGTCGCCGTCAACGCTGGCGATGATTACGTCGCCCGAGGCGGGTCGGAGGGAGCGGTCCACCACGAGCAGGTCGCCGTCGTTGATGCCCGCGCCAGTCATCGAGTCGCCCTGGACGCGGACAAAGAACGT